>Ga0134098_1001992_pt1 | contig 15395 bp, 17 predicted proteins | sample 9_3taG_FD_94456 | JGI IMG/M metagenome (GOLD analysis project Ga0134098, IMG submission 94456) | Switchgrass degrading microbial communities from high solid loading bioreactors in New Hampshire, USA - 9_31_10_142_A3 metaG | ecosystem: Engineered > Bioreactor > Semi-continuous > Anaerobic >... | reverse complement strand
GCCGAGGTGTATGCTTCGCTAGGATGCAGCGGCTGCCACATGACCGAGGGAGACACGGTGATGGTCGGCCCGTCGCTGGCAGGGCTGGCGGATCGCGCCGGGGAGATGGTCGAAGGGCTGAGCGCGGCGGAGTACGTCGAGCAGTCGATTGTCGAGCCGGACGCGCATGTGGTCGACGGCTTCAACCCCGGCATCATGCCCGCCTACACCAGCCTGAGCGACACCGATCTGGCAAACCTGGTGGCGTACCTGCTGTCGCTGGAATAGCGGTTAGCGGCGAGCAGTTAGCGGTTAGCCAAAAGCGCTAATTGCTAATCGCTAATGGCTAATTGCTTTGTTCAACGAACGAGCGCCGGGCCGGGCACGCCGCCTCGCCCGGCGTAAGACACACGGACCTCACGATGACGATGGTAACAACCGAACCGGCCACGATGGTTTCGGTCGACCGGTTGACGTTCCGCTATGGGCCGCGCAGCGTGCCGATCTTCCAGGACTTCACCTGGCAGGTGCTTGAGGGAGAGTCGTGGTCGATCATCGGGCCGTCGGGCTGCGGAAAGACCACGCTTCTCACGCTGATCGCCGGGCTGCGCCGCGCCACCGCCGGAGAGATCAGGGTCGGCGGGATGCGCATCGAGCGGCCGCGCCCGGAAACCGGGCTCATCCTGCAAGACTACGGCCTGCTCCCCTGGGCGACGGTCGAGGATAACGTCGCGCTGGGGCTGCGCGTGCGGCGCTTCTACGGGCCGGACGGCAAGCACGCGCCCCGCGCCGAGAAGGTGCTCGGCCGCCGCGAAGCGCGCGAGGTGGTCGATAGCTGGCTACGGCGGCTGAATATTGCAGAGCAGCGGCGCAAGTTCCCCGGCGCGATCTCCGGCGGGCAGCGCCAGCGCACCGCCATCGCGCGGACGCTCGCGTTGCAACCCGATCTATTGCTGATGGACGAGCCGTTCAGCAGCCTCGACGCGCCGACGCGCGAAGACCTGCAAAATCTGGTCTTGCAGCTTCAGCGTGAGATCAAGCTGACGAGCATCATTGTGACGCACGCGATCGAGGAAGCGGCCATCCTGGGCCGCAAGATTCTCGTGCTCGGCCACCCACCCAACACCGCGCCGGTGATCGTGTCCAATCCTGAATCGGCCGATCCCGGCTATCGTACGACAGCGACTTTTCTGGAACGATGCAACCAGTTACGCACACTTCTGGGCCTGACGGCCTGACAACCACCCGGCCGGACGCCGTGCTGGCCGCGCCGGATCCCACGCGACTCGCGCTGGTGGGGATGGGCCGCCGCTTGCTGAACCTGGCGCTGGCGATCGGCATCTTCGTGCTGTGCTGGATCGCGCTGGCGGCGGCGCTGGATCGCGAGATCATGCCGTACCCCTGGCAGGTGATCCCGGTCTTCATCGAGGAAATGCAGGGCAGCCTGTGGGATCACACGCTTGTCAGCGCGCAACGCGTGCTGATCGCGACTGGCGTCTCGGTCGCGCTGGCGTGGCCGATCGGCCTGGGGCTGGGGCAGATTCGCGTCCTCAATCGCATCTTTTCCCCGCTGATCGCGCTGGTGCACCCGATCCCGAAGATCGTCTTCCTGCCGATCATCCTGGTGATCATGGGCATCGGCGAGACGTCGAAGGTTTTCCTGATCGCGTTGATCCTGTTCTTCCAGATTCTGCTGGTCGTGCGCGACGAGGCGGCGAGCCTGCGGCCGGAGCTGATCCAGTCGGTGCGGTCGCTCGGCGCGGGGCGGCGCGCGCTGTTCCGCTACGTCTACCTGCCCGCCTCGCTGCCCGCCGTGTTGACGGCGCTGCGCGTGTCCGTCGGGACGGCGATCGCGGTGCTGTTCATGGCGGAACAATACTCCACCCGCGAGGGGCTGGGGTACTATATCATGACGCTCACCTGGCAGCGGCTGCGCTTCGAGCAGATGTACGCCGGGATCCTGGCGATGTCGCTGCTGGGGCTGGCGCTGTATCTCGTGGTCGATCTGCTGGAGCGGATCGTCGGGCGCTGGCGGCTGGCGGGCGAGAATTAACCATTTGTCACGAGGTAGGGGCGGAGCTTGCTCCGCCCATGACCGCCCAAGTGAGCTATCGAAAGGTGTGAGCGGACGCCGTCGGCGTGCAGAACCTCACCCCTGGCCCCTCTCCATGCATGGAGAGGGGAAAAGGGGCCTGGGGTTAAGGGGTGAGGTTTCCCCGGCGAGCGCTACGTATGCCAGCCAATTCCGATAGATCGCGTAAGGGATGATGGGCTGCGTGTGGAGCAAGCATCGCCCCTACAGAGGAAACTGAAACGCCGCTCTGTTCAGGCTGCCCATTCGCGAGAGTTGCCGGGGCACCGGCGAAAGGGGACCCATGAGCACCAACCTCGACGACAGCGTATCCCGCGAGCAGGTTCTGGCGCTGTTGCGCGGCGGCAACGCGCATATGACATTTGAAGAGGCGATCGCCGACTTTCCGCTCGACAGGATCAACGAGCGCCCGCCCAACGTGCCGTACTCGCCGTGGCAGCTTCTGGAGCACATCCGCATCACGCAGGAAGACATCCTCGAGTTCACGCGCGATCCGGACTGGGTATCCCCCTCGTGGCCGGAAGGGCACTGGCCTCCGCCCGACGCGCAGGCTGATCCCGAGCGCTGGAACGAGACGATCAACGCGATCCGGCGCGACCTGGGCGAGATGCAGGCGCTGGTGGCGGATCCGGCGAACAGCCTGACCGACGATCTGCCGCACGCGCCGGGCTATACGCTGCTGCGCGAAGCGTTGCTCGTGGCAGACCACAACGCCTACCACATCGGGGAGTTTGCGATTTTGCGCCAGGTGATGGGCACATGGCCGTAGGAGCGCCTCACTTGGACGATAAAACCGATCAGCCGATGACCAGCCAGACCACCATCGCCACCGATCACGCCCGCTATGTCCAGCAAATGTTCGGGCGGATCGCGGGGCGCTATGACCTGATGAACCGCCTGATGACTTTCGGGCAGGACCAGCGCTGGCGGCGCTTCGTCGTGCAACAGGCGCGGCTGCCGCGTGGCGGATGGCTGCTCGACATTGCGACCGGCACGGGCGACATTGCGCTTGAGGCGCGGCGGCAGGTGCCCAATTTGCGCGTCGTCGCGGCGGATTTCGCGCTGCCCATGATGCGCGTCGGGCAGCGGCGCGAAGGGGCGAGCGCGATCGCGTGGCAGGCTGCTGACACGCTCCGCTTACCCTACGCCAGCGCGAGTTTCGATGCGGTCACCAGCGGCTACCTGTTCCGAAACGTGACCGACATCCCCGGCGCGCTGCGCGAGCAGATCCGCGTGCTCAAGCCGGGCGGGCGGCTGGTGACGCTCGACACGACGCCCCCGCGCGGGCCGCTGCGCCCGTTCGTCAACGTGCATTTGCGCTACGTGATCCCGATGCTGGGGCGGATCGTCGCCGGGCAGGCGGACGCGTACCGTTACCTGCCAGAGAGCACGCTCGGCTTCAAGACCGCCGAGGAACTGGCAGACCTGATGCGCGCCGCCGGGCTGGTGGATGTTGGATTCCGGCGTTTCATGCTCGGGACGATGGCGGTCCACTGGGGCACGCGCCCGGATGGCCCATTGCAGGAGACGGACGGATGAAGCTCAGCGCACGCAACCAGTTGAAGAGCACCATCAAGCGCATCACGCCCGGCGCGGTCAATCACGAGGTCGTGATCGAGCTGCCCGGCGGGATCGAGATTGTGTCGATCATCACGGCGGCCTCGGCGGAAGCGCTGGGGCTGCGAGAGGGACAGGAAGCCTACGCTGTCATCAAGGCGTCGAACGTGATGATCGGTGTGGAGCACGACTGAGCGAATAGCAGGACCGAGAGAGAAATCCGGCTGATCGCTCACGCGGGACGCGCAACTCTCTGATGAACGGACGGAACGCATGACCGACACACCCCGGCGGCTGGTGGTGGGCATCTCCGGCGCAAGTGGCGTGATCTACGGGATCCGCTTGCTGGAAGCATTGCGCCAGGACGCGGCGATCGAGACGCATCTGGTGATCACGCCTGCCGGACGCATCACGATCGCGCAGGAGACGGACTACTCCGTCGGGCAGGTTGAGGCGCTGGCGGATGTGGTCCACAAGCCCGAAAATATCGGCGCCAGCATCGCCAGCGGCTCGTTTGCGACGCTCGGCATGGCGATCGTGCCGTGCAGCATCAAGAGCCTGTCGGCAGTGGCGCACAGTTACGCCGACGATCTGTTGGTGCGCGCCGCCGATGTGACGCTCAAAGAGGGGCGGCCGCTCGTGCTGGTCGTCCGCGAGACGCCGCTGCACCTGGGGCATCTGCGCTTGATGGCGCAGGCGGCGGAGCTGGGCGCGGTGATTCTGCCGCCGATGCCCGCCTTCTACAGCCGCCCGCAGACGTTGGACGACATCATCAACGAGACAGTGGGGCGCGTTCTGCTGCGGCTGGGGATCGACAACGAACTGTATTTTGAGTGGTTGGGATTGCGAGGGGGTCGGGGATGAACGAGTCGTTGCCGCTATTGCCGGACGATCTCCGGCTGGAGCTTCAAGCGTTTCTCACGAGCCAATCGACGATGGCGCTGGCGACCGCCGGAGAGGAAGACGGGCGCCCGCAGGTCGCGCCGCTGTTTTTCGCCAGCGACGAAGCGCTGAACCTGTACTGGATCTCCAGTCCAGACAGCCGTCACAGCGTCAACATCGCAGACTGGAACGACGCATCCGCCGCGATCTACGCGCACACGTGGGACTGGTCTGGCATTAAGGGCGTGCAGGTGTCGGGCGATGCGATGGCGGTCCGCGACGACGACGAGCGTCGCCGCGCGCTGGAGCTTTATCGCGCGAAATTCCCCTTCGTCAACGACCGTTTCATGGACCTGATCGAAGCCAGCGTTTTCTACGTGCTGCGCCCGACGTGGCTCCGCTGGCTGGACAACGAGCGGCGCTTCGGCTATAAGCAGGAGTTCCGGCTGTCGCAGGGCGAGCAGTCCTGACCGCGCCTCATTCCAGCGCGCGGATCACGCGGCACGGATTCCCCGCCGCGAAAACGCCTTCCGGAATGTCACGCGTGACGACGCTTCCCGCGCCGATGACCGTCCGCGCGCCGATCGTAACCCCCGGCAGAATGAGCGCCCCACCGCCAATCCACACCTCGTCGCCAATCTCGATCGGCGCGCCCATTTCCAGCCCGGTGCGACGCATCTCCACGTCGAGCGGGTGGGTTGCGGCGTAGATTTGCACTGCCGGGCCGATCAGCACGCCGTTGCCGATGGTGACCGGCGTCACGTCCAGCACCACGCAGTTGTAGTTCAAAAAGACGTTATCCCCAAGCGTAATGTTGCTGCCGTAATCGCAGAAGAACGGCGGTTCGACGATCACATTCTCCCCGACACGTCCCATTATTCGTGCCAGAAGCTCAGACCGGCGCGCCTCGTCCGGCTCGGCGTTGAACGCGCGGAGAAGCTCGCGGGTCTGGCGCCGCGCCGCGACTAATTCCGGGTCCATCGCGTTGTAAAGCTCGCCACGGAGCATCTTTTCACGCTCGGTTGCCATACTTCCCTCCTTGTCCGCATACCGTACAGCTCACCAGATAATAGCCAAAGCACGGCCGCGCTAGGTGGCCGTTGGGCGTCGGGCGCTTAAAATCTGCGTACCGACAGCTTCACGGACCTGCCTGCTGACGCGCACAGGGACGGCCGGGATCGGAGAGAAACATCATGCGCAAGTACCCCCTGTCCATAGTCGTGTGTTGGATTGTGCTGGTGATAGGCAGCGGGCTGGCTTTTGCCCAGGGGCCGGACGGTAACGAGAACAGCGGCGAGAGCGGCGAAATCGAGTGTGGCTATACGGCGGAGAGCACATCCGGGCCGTACTACGTGTCCGGTGCGCCCGAAACGGACAACCTGAACTTCAACGACAGCCCCGGTCAGGAGATGATCATCAGCGGGACGGTGCTCGACGGCAGCACGGGCGAGCCGATCCCTGGGGCGCAGATCGAGGTGTGGCAGACAGACGCGGACGGCCGGTACTGGCCGCAGGCCAGCGGCGATGCGTCCGACTTTGACGAGGACGAGCTCAACTTTCGCGGGACGGTGATCGCAGATGAGGATGGCGCGTACGAGTTCACCAGCGTCGTGCCGGGCGCGTATTCGCCGCGACCGCGCCACATCCATTACCGGATCTCGGCGGAAGGGTACGTCCCGATCTTCACGCAGACCTATTGGGCGGGCGACGAAGCAGTGAGCGCAGATCGCGCCGATCCGGATGTGGACGACTGTCGCTTGCTGGTGTTCGAGGAGACGGAAGACGGGGCGGTAGCGGCGACGTTTAATGTCGTGCTGCGTCCAGACCCAGACGCACCGGCGCGGCCCTCGCTGCCGTAAGACGAGGCGCCGCGCGCGTGATGGGCCCAGCAGGATTCGAACCTGCGACCGACCGGTTATGAGCCGGCTGCTCTGACCGCTGAGCTATGGGCCCTTGAAGCAATTAGCTGTTAGCGGTTAGCAAGAGTGAAGCCGCGTTTGGCTGGCTGCTATTCGCTATCCACTGATTCAGAAAATGCCCAGCATCCCTGGGCATTTTTCAAGCGGGCAACGGGATTCGAACCCGTGACAACAGCTTGGAAGGCTGTTGTGTTACCACTACACCATGCCCGCGCAGTCCCTCATTATCTTACACGACAGGGGCGGTTTTGACAATGCCGCGTCCCTCGCAGAGAGTGGAAACCACACTGTCTGCAGCCGGGAAAAGGCACCCCCGCAATCCCTCTAAGCGATACGGCTAACCCTACTCCCCACTCCCTCTCAACCAAGCGCCTGCAACAGCCACAGCGCGAGCATCCCCGCCGCAATCGGCAGCAGCGTGCGGCGCGTCGTCCACGCGACGATCGCCGCCAGAATCCCCGCGATCAACCGCACGTTGCCGGGCGACAGGTCCAGCGCTCCGCCGGGTGTGAGCAGCTCCGGGAACACGATTGCGCTCAGCGCGGCGGGCGGGACGAAACGCAGCGCCCGCGCCAGCGACGGCGGCATCTCCTGCCCGCGCATCAACACGATCACCGACAGCCGCACGCTGTAGGTGACCAGCACCATCCCCGCGATAATCAGCCACAGTTCCGTCATGGCTGGCGCTCGATGGTGGGATGGGCCGCCAGACGGGGCGGGCTTTGCAGGCGCTCAGCAAGCATCCCGACGCCGATCCCCGCCACGATCGCAGCGCTCAGGCCCAGGTTATACGGCAAGCCTCGCGCCAGCACCGCGACTGCTCCCGCAGCGAGCGCCGCCAGGATCGCGGGGCGGTCGTTCAGCGTGGGGATGAGCAGGGCGATAAATGTCAGCGGCAGGGTAAAGTCCAGCGACCAGCTTGCGGGAATCTCCGCGCCCAGGATGAAGCCCGCCGCGCTGCTGATCTGCCACGACACCCACAGCGTCAGCCCCGCGCCGAGGAAGTACCAGTGCGCCATCGTCTCTCGCGCCGCCTCGACTGGCTCCTGCCGGTAGCGCGAGATCGTCACGGCGTAGGCTTCGTCGGTCAGCAGGAAGGCCAGCAGCCACTTCCAGCCTGTCGACAGATGCCGGATATACGGTGCAACCGACGCGCTGTAGAGCATGTGCCGCAGGTTGACGATAAAGGTTGTCAGCACGATCACCACACCAGCCGTGCCGCCCGCGAACAACTGCGCCGCGATAAATTGTGACGATCCGGCGAAGACGATGAGCGACATGGCGATCGCCACGCTGAACGGCAGCCCGGCGTCGTAGGCGACGATGCCGTATATCATGCCGAAGGGGCTGGTTCCAAGCAGAATCGGAAGCTGGGCGCGCACCCCCGCCCAGAACTCGTCGCGTGAAGAACGCATGGCGCATCCTCAACCTGTCCAACGAATTCGGGCAAGTCTACAGATGTGGGGCGCGCGGGTCAACGGGCAGTCTGCACAAGCGGCGCGCACGGTATAATCGGCCCGCAACCTGAAACGGCGTTATCGAAGACAGGACGGATCATGACTCTTTCGTCACGCGCGCACGCTCTCTACGAGGCGTTTCCCAAGCCCGGCTGCCCGGTCTGCCGCCTGACGCTGGACAGCGTCCACCATCACCTTGACAGCCTGATTTACGAATACGTCAACAAGCCCGCCACGCATGAGGCGGTCCGTGCGGCGCGCGGATTCTGCCCGAAGCACGCGTGGCACGTGCAGGACGAGATCAACGCGAGCGCGCTGGGGATCGCGGTGTTGTACGAGGGCGTTATCCGGCATCTGCTGGACGATATGGGGACGGTTCCGGCGAACGGCGGGCGGCGGCATGTCTCCCAGGCGGAGAGCGCGCTCCAGCCACGCGGGGCGTGCCCGGCGTGCGAGCATCAGGCGCGGGTGGAAGATCACCTGCTGCGGAATCTGCTATCGCACATCACACAACCGCAGTTCGCCGAGGGATTTCGCGGCTCGGCAGGGCTGTGCCTGCCGCACCTGCGGATACTCCTTGAGCAGAAAGGCAGCGCTGAGCAGAAGGCGCAGGTGCTCGCCATCCAGCAGGAGATCTGGCGGACGCTGCAAGGCCAGCTTGCCGAGTTCATCCGCAAGCACGATTATCGCTTCACGGCCGAGGGCATGGGCGAAGAAGGCTCCAGCCCGCGCCGCTCGATCGAAGCGCTCTCCGGGCAAAAGGGGCTGCGCTAGATTCGCATAGGCTCCGCTACCAGCTAAACACGCCGATCTGCCCTTCCATCAGCGTTCGCACGGTGCTCGGCGCGGTGGTGTCCAGCAGCGAGACGACGCTGCGCCCATCGGCCAGCACTTCGCCGTACGTCAGATAGCGGCTGTCCGGCGACCACAGGCGATGGCTGCGGGCGAACTGGTCGAAGAAGCGCAGGTAATAGATCGTCTCGCGGGTCGGCAGAAAGGCCGCCAGCCGCGCGGAATTGCCGCTCTCCGGAGAGAACACGACCCACTGCAAGCGCGGCACGGTCCTCTGCCCCTGATAGCTCGCCAGCACGTCGCCGGAGTCCTGGATCTGGGTGATCGTCAGATAGGCCAGGCGCGTGCTGTCCGGCGCCCAGAAGAACGCGTACGCATCGTCTGGGGCAGTTGCGATCGCCTCGCCCGTGCGCGCGTCCGCCACGGTGAGCCGGGCGCGCTGCTCGTCCAGATAGGCGACCTTCGTCCCGTCCGGCGACCACTCGAACGACACCGGGCCGGGAAAGCCTTCCGCCAGCACCAGCCGCTCGCCATCCTCAAAGATCATCAGGTCGTTCAGGCGCCCCGGCGCGCGGACGGCGGCCAGCATCCGGTTATCGGTTGGCGACCAGTCCACTGCACGCTGGAAGCCGAGCCGGTCGGTGAACGTCTCGGAGATCGCGTTGCTGTCGGCATCGTAAATTGACAGCTCCGTGCCGAAGCGCGCCCACAGCATCGACGACCCGTCGGGCGACCAGTCCCAGTAGTGCGGCCCGCCTTCGGATAGCTCCTCGATCATCACCTCGCCGTCGACGCGCACGCGCCGCAGGGCGAGGTTGCCACTCGCTGCGGTGTACAGCACGGCGAGATCGCGGCAGTTCCCGGCCGGGCAATCCGCTGGGGCCCAACTGGCGTAAGTAAAGAATTCGTCCGATGAGGTATATATGCGCTCAATCGCGCCCGCCACGTTCCTAATAAAAATGCCAAACTGGTACTGATCATCGGGCGCGCGGCTGCTGCCGAAAAACGCCAGCCGCCCATCGTTCGACCAGGTCGGCCAGGAGTAGGCTTTGCTGCCGGATACAGCATCATCGGTCAGGGGGGTGGTTTCGTCGGTGGCGATGTCGTACAGGTAGATGTTGCCGTCTTGCGCGGCAATGGCGATCTGACCGGCGTCGACGGTTTGGGCGCGCCCGGTGAGCGTTTCCGCTCCGCCAAGCAGCAGGCCCAGCAGTACGAGGGGGATCAACAGCGCACGCAGGCGTGTCATGGCGTAAACTCCTGCCTGACTGACACTTAACACCATTATCGCAAACTACGCTCTGCCGGGCATTTTCGGATGCATGGCGCCAAAAACGCGCAGAGGGCGCCACAGCGCCCCCTGCCTATTTCGCGATACGTTCGCGTTATTTCCTGCGAAATCTGCTTCCTAGTCCGCCGAGTCGGCGTCAGACGGCGGCACGGTGATGGCGGCCGGTGGCTCGTTCTGTGACGGCTGCGGCAGCGGCATCGCGCCCGCCGCGTTTATCAGCGCTTCCATGTCAAAGAGGAACGGGCTGTTCGACGGGATGACCATCAACTGGATGTTGTCGCCCAGCGCATCGATGTAGCGCCACTGGAGCAGCAGCGGGTTTTGCGAAAGCTGCTCGTTGATCAGTTGCAGCGCGGCGGCCTCGCCCTCGGCGCGGATGCGTGCGGCGTCCGCCTGACCCCGAGCCAGCGCACGCGCCTGCTCGGCTTCCTGCTCGCGCTGCTCCACGCGGAACTGCGCTTCCTGCGCCTGCTGCTGGGCGACCTGCTTCTGCTCGATCGAGGCGACGTACTCTGGCGAGAAGGTGATGTTGCGGATCAGGACGTTCGTGACCTCGAACCCTTCCGGCTCGAGCAGCTCGCGCACACCGTCTTCGACCGCTTGCTCAAGCTGGGTGTGCTCGGTGCCGTAAATCTGCTCGACGCGGAATTGCGTCAGCGCGGCGCGCATCTGGTTGCGCAGCGCCGGGCGCACCAGCCCGTTGACGTAGCGATCCTGCCAGTTACGGTGGACGGTGTTCGCATTGGCCGGGCTAATTCGGAAGATCACGGTCACGTCGATCTCGACCCGCTGGCCGTCCTGCGTCAGCGCGACCACGGCATCATCCCCGCGCGTCGCACCGCCGCTGACCGTCCCGGCCATGGTGTACTCTTGCTGCGCGACGGAGTAGAGAGTTGCATGCTGGATGCCGGGCAGGATCACGTGCAGGCCAGGGCCCAGCGGCGTCTCGGCCAGATCGCCGGTCAGGACGTTGAACACGACCGCGACCTCGTTCGGCTGGACTTCAATTATGCCCGCGCCAATGATGAAGAAGACGATCGCGATAATCAGGCCAACGGCGGTAATCAGCACGCCGCCACGAATTGGGGCGTTGCGCGATAGATACTGGATGATCAAGAAGCCGCCGAAGCCCGCGATGGCAAGACCCGCCAGCGCTAGGATATTGAAAATTACGTTAATCATGCTTGGTGCACTCCTGTCGTCACCTGCAATCCTCAGCGGAGAAGGATACGGCCGGATAAGATAAAGGCTATGCCTGGGGATAGATGGCGCCGGGGCGCTACTGAGTATACGCGGGCCGTATAACTAGCGTTGCGCGCGTTGACATCCGCCGGATTTGGCTTTAACGTGGGGGACATTATAGGATATTTCACGAGCGCGGTCGAGAATTCTTGCGATCTGCTGATGAATCCAATCCTGGTTGAGGCCGGTCCCTTCACGCTGCGCGCGTACACCGCCTGGCTCAGCGTGGGGATGCTGCTGGGGCTGGGCGCGATCGCGTGGGCCGCGCGGCGTTATGCATCCAATGCCCCGGTGCGCTGGCTGGACGTCGCGCTCGCCGCGCTGGCAGCCGGGATTGTGGGCGCGCGGGCGCTGCATGTCGCGCTTGAATGGGCCTATTTCGCCGATCACCGCGCCGAGATCTGGCGCGTGTGGGAAGGTGGCTTGGCGTGGCAGGGCGGGCTGATGCTCGCCGTCCCCGCCGCGCTGGGGATGATGCGCCTGCGCCGCGTGCCGCTCGGCCCCTGGACGGATGCGTTGGCCGTCGCGTGGCCGCTGGGGATGATCGGCGCGTGGGGCGGGTGTCGCGCGGCCGGGTGCGGGTACGGGCATGAGGTCCGCACGCTGGCGGACTGGCCCGCCTGGGCGGTCGCGGAGCTGCCGGACGTGTACGGCGTGATCGCGCCCCGGCTGGACGTGCAGCTTGCGGGCGCGGTGTACAGCGGGGCGCTGCTCGCGCTGGTGCTGCTGCTGGCGTGGCGCGGCTGGCTGAGCGGCCTGCGCTTCTGGCTGATCCTGGCACTGAGCGGGTTCGGCCTGTATTTCATCGGATTTTTCCGGGCAGACCCGGCCGCCCGGTTGCTCGACCGGCGCGCCGATCAGGTACTGGATCTGGCGGTGGCGCTGCTGGCGGTCGTCGCGGCGAGCGCGGTTTGGCTGGAACGGCGGCGCGCGGCAGCGGTTCGTCCGCTGAGAGAGGATGGCGTGGATGAAGCTGACCCTGGGGATCGCGCAGATCAGCCCGAAGCTGGGGGACGTCCCGGCGAACCTGACGCAGCACCTGGCGCTGATTGAGCAGGCGGCGGCGCAGTCGGTCGAGCTCCTGCTGTTTCCGGAGCTGTCGCTCACTGGCTACAACCTGCAAGACCTGGTGTACGAGGTGGCGATCCGCCCGACCGCCGGCGATCCGGTTTTCGGGCCGCTGCTGGCCGCGACGCGCGAGCATAGGATGGACGTGGTCGTCGGCTTCGTCGAGGAAGACCGGCGGCACCGTTTCTACATCGCGCAGGCGTATCTCAGCGGCGGTGAGGTGCGGCACGTTCACCACAAGGTCTACCTGCCGACGTACACGCTATTTGACGAGGGGCGTTACTTCGCCTGGGGCGACACCGTGCGCGCGTTTGACACGCGCTTCGGGCGCGTCGGCGTGCTGATCTGCGAAGATTTCTGGCACGCTTCGCCGCCGTATCTGCTGTGGCTCGACGGGGCGGATGTGCTCCTGCTGCACAGCGCCAGCCCCGGTCGCGGACTGGACGAGAGCGATCGGCTGAGCAGCGCGCGCTGGGTGGAGCGCATCAATCAGGCGTACGCCGGGCTGTTCACGACATTCGTCGTGCACGCCAACCGCGTCGGGTTCGAGGACGGCCTCAACTTCTGGGGCGGCAGCACCGTCGCAGACCCGAACGGCGAGTTTCTGGCGTGCGCGCCGTACTTTGAGGAAACGTTGCTCGTGCGGGAGATCGACCTCAACGAGCTACATCGCACGCGCAGCCGCCTGCCCCTGCTGCGCGACGAGCGCACCGGCCTGCTGGCGCGCGAGCTATCGCGCATCCTCGAAAACTCCGAACAGGGCATGCGCTAGCGTGTGGCGATGAGACTATGCGTGATGGGGGGATGTTATGGGCCAGTACCATGTTGAAGTGAGCCGTGTCATCGCTGCCCGGCCTCAGGAGATTTACGCCGTCTTGGCAGACTATCGCACGACCCATCCGAACATTCTGCCCAGCCAGTATTTCAAAGAACTGACGGTCGAGGAAGGTGGCGTTGGCGCGGGGACTGTCTTCCGTCTGCGGATGTCTGTGATGGGCGCGAGCCGCGAGTACCGCATGACCGTCAGCGAGCCGGAACCCGGTCGCGTGATGGTCGAGACGGACGCCGAAGCAGGCGTCGTCACCACTTTCACCGTCGATCCGCTGGCGGACGGCGCGCAATCCCGCGTATCCATTTCGCTCACCGGCCAGACCAGCCCCGGCCTGGTGGGGATGCTCGAAAAGCGGCTGAATCCGCTCGTACTCCGGCGCGTGTTCGCGCAGGAATTGGAACTGCTCGACAACTACGTCCGCACGCGCCAGCCCAGCCCGTAGGCGTTGTGCGGCGCACGAACGATCCGAACGCCGGGCGCGCAGGTCCGGCGTTTTGCTTTTCCCCGTGATGACACGCTTCTGATGCTCTGTTGACGGCAATCTTACATGCCGCTGGTATCCTTACGTTGTCATAATCCGCGTAAAGGGATACCACGCGATTTAGAGGTACAAACGATGGATCTGAACCGGTTTACAACCAAAGCTCAGCAGGCGATTCTTGCCGCGCAACGCCTCGCTGAGAGCTTCAATCACAGCGCCATCGAGCCGCTGCACCTGCTGCTCGCCCTGCTGCAGCAGGCGGATGGTGTCGTGCCGCAGGTGATCAGCAAGATCGGCGCGCGCCTGCCGGGCGTGATCGGCGACGTGCAGAGCGCGCTCGCCAGCAAGCCGAAGGTATACGGCCCGGCTGCGCAGATCGACCTGAGCCGCGCCACGGTCGAGGTGCTCAACAACGCCGAAATCGAGGCTGGCAAGATGCGCGACGAGTACATCAGCGCGGAACACATCCTGCTCGCGCTGACGCAGGCTGGCTCCACCGGCGATCTGCTGGCGCGTCACGGCGTCACGGCGGACACGGTGCTCCAGGCGCTGACCGCGATTCGCGGCGGGCAACGGGTCACCAGCCAGGACCCGGAGAGCACATTTCAGGCGCTTGAGAAGTATGGCCGCGACCTGACCGCACTGGCGCGGCAGGGCAAGCTGGACCCGGTGATCGGGCGCGACGAGGAAATCCGCCGCGTGGTGCAGGTGCTCAGCCGCCGCACGAAGAACAACCCCGTGCTGATCGGTGAGGCGGGCGTCGGCAAGACCGCGATCGCCGAAGGGCTGGCGCAGCGCATCGTCAACGGCGACGTGCCCGAAGGGCTGAAGAACAAGCGCATCGTCGCGCTGGATATGGGCGCGCTGGTGGCGGGCGCGAAGTTTCGCGGCGAGTTCGAGGAACGTCTCAAGGCCGTGCTGAAGGAAGTCAGCGACGCGCAGGGGCAGATTATCCTGTTCCTGGATGAGCTGCACACCATTGTCGGCGCGGGGCGGGCGGAAGGCTCGATGGACGCCAGCAACATGCTCAAGCCGATGCTGGCGCGCGGCGAGCTTCACGCCATCGGCGCGACCACGCTGGACGAATATCGCCAGTACATCGAGAAGGACGCCGCGCTCGAACGCCGCTTCCAGCCGGTGTTTGTGGACGAGCCGACCGTCGAAGACACGATCAGCATCTTGCGCGGGCTGAAAGAGCGTTACGAGGTGCATCATGGCGTGCGGATTCAGGACGGCGCCGTGATCGCGGCGGCGGTGCTGAGCCATCGCTACATCAGCGACCGCCAGCTTCCTGACAAGGCCATCGACCTGATCGACGAGGCGGCGTCGCGCCTGAAGATGGAGATCGACTCCAAGCCGCAGGCGCTGGACGACGTCGACCGCCAGATCATGCAGCTTGAGATCGAGCGCGAGGCGCTCAAGCAGGAGCGCGACAAGGCGTCGAAGGAGCGTCTGAAGGCGCTCGAAGGCGAGCTGGCGAACCTGCGCGAAACCTCGCACGCCCTGCAAGCGCGCTGGCAGCAGGAGAAAGAGGCGATCCAGCGCATCCGCCAGACGAAGGCCGAGATTGACGAGGTGCGCGTCAAGCTCGAACAGGCCGAGCGCCGCAACGATCTCGAAACCGCCGCGCGTCTGCGTTACGGGCAGCTTCCTGAGCTGGAGAAGCAGCTTGCCGACAACGAAGCGCGCCTCAGCGAGCTTCAGGCGGATGGCGCCATGCTCAAGGAAGAGGTGGACGCGGACGAGATCGCGGCGGTGGTCAGCCGGTGGACGGGCATCCCCGTTTCGCGCCTGCTGGAAGGT
>Ga0134098_1001986_pt1 | contig 15422 bp, 14 predicted proteins | sample 9_3taG_FD_94456 | JGI IMG/M metagenome (GOLD analysis project Ga0134098, IMG submission 94456) | Switchgrass degrading microbial communities from high solid loading bioreactors in New Hampshire, USA - 9_31_10_142_A3 metaG | ecosystem: Engineered > Bioreactor > Semi-continuous > Anaerobic >... | reverse complement strand
TTGAAAATATAGAGAAGGTGCTTCTTCATAAGCCGAGTGATAGAGAAATTGAAGCACTGGAAAATAAGATTGAAGAACTGAAAACTGAATTGAAAAGATTGATACGGTTTCAGACCAATAACGGTATGGACGATGAGGTCTACAGGGAAGAGTACAAGAGGATTTCAGATGAACTGGAGAAATTGAGAGAAAAGAGGGCAGAGGTTGATAAGGACAGTATATTGAAGGAGAGCCTGAAGGGAAGAGTAGATGAGATTATTGAGGTTATAAAGGGCAGGCAGAAAGCCCTTGAAGAGTTTGATGAAGGAATATTCAATGCGTTGGTTGAGAAGATAGAAGTTGTCTCACCAACGCATTTTGTTTTTGAATTGAAAAGTGGGGCTAGGGTGGAGTGGGACGTGTAGGGTTTTATTGAAGAATATCAAAAAGTATTAGAATGATAGGAAAGCCTTTCTGATAAATAAGTTCAGATAGATTATACTTTTATGGAATACAACCGCCGATTGAGGTGCTACGTACATCTTAGTCGGCGGTTTATTTATTATTATATGCTTTACTACAAATGAGAGGTTGATTATGGTAAAATATGTACTTGGTAAAATATATACTATATTAAAGAATGTAAATTCCTTGAATATGGATGTATCGAGCTAGTAGTGTAAAAACAATTATGGGCTAGATGGAAACTTATTAATGGAGAATAAACAAGGCTATGTGGGGTGGTAAGAATGGCAGATATAGATAAAATAACTGGATTTGAGTTTGAAGAATTAGTGGGGAGACTATTACGAAATATGGGTTTTATAGTTGAACAAACGTTATTATCTGCAGATGGTGGCGTTGATATTATTGCCTATTCAAAAGAGCCTATATTTAAGGGTAAGTATTTGATTCAATGTAAAAGGTGGTCTGGAGTAGTTGGGGAACCTGTAATAAGGGATTTATACGGTGTTGTATTAAGTCAAAATGCTAATAAGGGTATTGTAATAACCAATTCGTATTTTAGTGAAAAAGCCATAGAGTTTGCAGAAAACAAAAATATTGAGCTTATAGATGGAAATATCTTATCCGATTTAATCAAAAAGTATTTGGATTCCCAGGATAATAGCAGTATGTCTATAGATAACATTAAGGATTTTAAAACAAATGAGGATTTTGACATTGATAAATATAATTACTATAGAGAACAAATGGAAAATGACAAACGAAATAAAGAGAAATACCTCAATCTACTTAAATTTTTATATTCATATATTGCCACTAAAAAATATGATATTATGTATAGTGTTTTAATCAATGAATCTTGCTATATTGCGGATGAAATACTAACGAGATTTTGCAATAAGGATAGGGATGGCCTCAAACTAAGGGAAGTTATTTTGAATATTAAAGCTTTTTTATATATTCTTATGGGGAATTTAGATAAATCGTTTGAAACTCTTAAAGAATTAAAATTGCTTCGTCCTATAAACACTCCTACAGATGGTAGAATAACCCCCACAGAATATGGAAGTGTAAGAAAAGATAAACATTCATTAAAAGAATCACTAAAAATGTTTGACACTGACTTCTTTAGCAATGCTTTTGTACTAAGGAACTTGCTAATCATTTTTAAAGGCATAAATTTTATAGAAGGATCTGATTACATAAAAAATCTTTTTATAAAGGGAAATGAAAATTTGTTAGAGATGATACGCAAAGGATTTATACGATATTCTTTTGATCCCCAGCTTAATGACGAAATATCTACACTTAACAAAGAACTCCTTGATAAAAGTATTGACGATATATACTCAGGAACAGAGGATAAAATTTATATTCCAACAGAATTTTATATTGAAAAAATTGGTGGAGATTATTATGGTAGAATTAAATACAATAATGAATTGTTCTTTAATGCTAACGATATTATTGATAATTCATTAAAAAACATTGATTATCAGAAACAATTAACTCGGATAAAGTTCCTTATGACATTGTAAATGCAGCTCATTGTTGTATGTCCCTACCATCATAAAATCTTGCATTATTTTGTCAACTCAATGCACTGTGATTACGCTAATAGTTCTGTATTTACCTGCCCAAAAAGTAAATATATTCCTTTTATACTCTCCACGCACGTTGAGTGCGTGACATTGATGTCGAGGATGGAGAAATAAAGATACTTTAAGCACTGATAGATAAAGGGTTTCCAGACATTGAATTTTTCTCATGACGTCTTTGTCGAGGATGTTAATGTCGGGAAACCCTTATTTTTATACTTTGAGGAAACATGTCAACTACACTTAATACGATAGGGTTGAGTTGACAGAATAGATTTTTTATAGAGGTTGAGGAGACAGGATAGATATAAACTAGTCAGCGAAAAAGGTTAGACACAGGATTTTGGAATTATATTTTTATTCTATTGAGAAACAAATATCGTTATGATATAATGAAAGATGTTAATTTATAACGATAAACGTTATTTAATACCCTAGAGGTGATATTATTGATTAGAATAAAATTGTCAGAACTATTAGGCAAAAACAAAATGACAAGAAAAGCACTAGCTGAATTAGTAGGTGTGCGCCCAAATACAATTGGTGATTTGTACCATGAAAGAGTAAAAAGGATTGATTTGGATTTGCTTAATAATATCTGTAGGGTTCTTGGTTGCGACCTAACTGATTTATTAGAATATCAACCAGACAACGAAGAAGAAAAATAGCATAACTAGAAAAGGTGATAAGATGAGATATTTAGGCAGCAAAGCGAAATTGCTGAATACGATAGAAAAAGTTATTGACAAGTATAATATCGAAGGATATACGTTTGGAGATTTATTTGCTGGTACTAGCTGCGTTGGAGATTATTTTAAAGATAGGTATAAGATCCAATCTAATGACTTTCTATATTTTTCTTACGTAATAAGCAAAGCGAAATTAAATAATAGCAGAATTCCGTCTTTTTCAAAATTTACCAAAGAATACAAAAGTAATGTTTTCGATTGGCTTAATTCCCTTGAATTTACACCAGATAGCAATTATTTTATTTATAATAACTACACCCCGATTGGCGGAAGAATGTTTTTTACAGAAGAAAATGGGAAGAAAATCGATGGTATTAGAATAAAGATTGAGGAACTTTATAGAGAACAAACTATTTCTGAAAATGAGTATTATTTTCTATTAGCTTCTTTAATTGAAAGTACCACTAAGTTTTCAAATACTTCAGGTACTTATGAAGCATTTTTTAAATTTTGGGATCCGAGGGCGACAAAAGATTTTGTCTTGGAACCACTTGAGATGAATGAACAAGAACTTTTTGCTGAAAACGATGTTTATAATGAAGAAACGAATAGTTTAGTGAGGCGAATTGAAGGAGATATCGCATATATTGACCCTCCATATACTGTAACCCAATATGTATCAGCTTATCATATGTTGGATACTATTGCTAAATATGATTCACCCGATATAAAAGGTGTAGGTGGAAAAAGAGGTAGGGGTAATAAAAACTCGTTATATGCTCAGAGAACAAAGGCATTAAGTGCCTTTGAAGATTTGTTTAGACAGATTAACTACAAGCATGTATTGGTGAGCTATAGTAACCAAGGACTGGTTAGTTTAGATGAATTAGTTGATTTGGCTAAGTTATTTGCTAAAGATGGAGAAGTATACATAGAAAGTACTGACTATAGGGAGTATCAGAATCATCGGTCAAGTAAAAAGAGGAACGGTGAATCCCTCAACGAAGTGATAATATATTTTCAAAAAGACTTATCTCTAAATAAATCACCACTCAATTATTCTGGCAGTAAGGACACTTTGCTTCCAGCAATAATAAAAGAACTCCCTCCATCTGTGAATACTTTTGTAGATGTTATGGGAGGTGCATTTAACGTTGGTGCTAATATCGTTGCTACAGATTGCGTTGTTTACAATGAACTCAATCCTTATGTCTATGAAATTATTGAATGGCTTTTAACAACAGATAAAACTGAAATTATTAAAGCTATAGAAGAAGGTATAGCTAAGTACAAGTTGGAGAAAGGTGAGAAGGAACCATTTGATAAACTTAGGTCAGATTATAATGAAAGGGATAATTCACCATTAAATTTGTATTTGCTCCACATGTATTCATTCCAAAATATGATCAGATTTAATGGTAAGCATAAGTTTAACACTCCGATTGGGGTAGCAGGTTACAGCGAAGATATAAAACAGCGAATACTAAACTTTAAAGTTAAAACCAAAAATCTAAAAATGATGAATGTTGATTATACAACAATAAACTGGAGTGAATTTCCTCCAGATACGGTTTTTTATTTTGATCCACCTTACTTTATTACAAGTGCTGCCTATAACGATGGCAAGAGGGGCATGAAGGGTTGGTCTGCCGATGAAGAGTTAGAACTTTTAAATACATTAAGCCATATTGATTCATTGGGATATAAATTCATTCTATCGAATGTAATGCACCATAAAGATAGAACAAACCATCTTCTTCAAAAATGGGCAGAAGAGCACAAATTCCGTGTGATTGAAATAGGTACAAGTGGTTGGCGGTATTCAAAAAATGAAGTCTTAATAGTAAATTATTAAGGGGGCGGGCTTGTTGAATCATATTCTTGTTTTACCAGAAGAGTTTGAAACTAAATTAAACGAAGCGCATGCAGATAGTGATATTCATGAAAAGTGGCTTCAAATCGGTGTCGATACAGTTCAAGATATGATAAATAGAGTTATATCTGAAATGAACGAAAGGTTTCCCAAATTGAGCATTATCAATTATAGGGTCGATAATAAAGACAACATAAAAGAAACTATTGGGAATAGAGGAAGTAGTTCTATATATGCTGGATATCTTGAAACTGAAAATGGAAATGTGGACGGGCTGTTTTTTTATATTCCTCCTTCACTTAACTCGGGGAATGACTTTTTAACCAGACAAGTTATGCCAACACTGTTAGGAATTTATGAAGGAATATCTCAGGATATGATAGATTTACATTTTAATAATAGACCAGTATACATTTTAAATATAAACGAGACAAACAGATCAGAACAGAGAGCCGTAAAAGTAAGCTTTATATGTGCAGAATTACTTGGATTTAAGTATCTGGATATATTCGGACGAGAATTTCATGATATATTAACGAGCCTTAGCACGGAAGATGATGAATTCCAGATATCTTCTTTAGCTGATTTTAATCGATTATTTGCAGTTAATGGTGACAATGAACTGTTTATAGTCAATGATGAGGAAAAGGTATTGCAGTTGCTTTCAGATAAAGTTACTGCGTCAAAAAATCCATCTGCTGAAATGTATAGATATTGTTTGAAAGTATTACCAGCAATCTATATGGCAATTGACGAAGGATATCGAATTAATATAGACGATTTTGATAGTGTAGGGTTGAGCATGTTTGATGTCATTAGAACCTATATTTCTAAGATTTAATACAAAATTAGGAGGGAAAATAAATGCAGATAATTTATTATGGTGCTCCAGGTACAGGAAAAAGTTATATGGTAGATGAACTGGTAAAAGCATCTGGTGTTGGTGATGATAGAATTTTTAGAACTACATTTCATCCGGAGTATACATATAACGATTTCGTCGGACAATTGCTGCCAAAAGTCCAGAGAACAACAAGCGGCTCAACTAGTATCAGCTATGAATTTACAAAGGGAGTATTTACAAGAGCATTAGAAAAAGCATACGAAGATACCGCTAAACAAGTATTTTTAATAATTGAGGAAATGTCAAGAGGAGATTGTGCGGGTATTTTCGGAGATATTTTTCAATTGTTAGATAGAGAATCTCAAGGCATTAATAAAGGTTATAGCAAATACTTTATCAATAACGATATAATTGCAAAAGACATTATTGCAATTACTGATGATAAAATTAAATTGCCACCTAACTTCAACATTTTAGGAACTGTTAATACAAGTGACCAGAATGTGTTTGTAATGGATACAGCTTTTAAGAGAAGGTTTGAATGGCAATATATTAGCACAAAACCGGTACCAGTAGGAGGTCCTTATAAAAATAATATTGATATTGAAGTTGTTTTAGATAATGCGGGTACTAAAAAAACTGTTAAGTGGGTTGATTTATACGGTACTTTAAATAAATTCATTGCTGACTCACGATTTTTAGGACTTGGCGAAGATAAGCAGTTGGGGCAGTTCTTTATTGAATTTCAAGTTGGTGGCACACCAAGTGAGCATAAAAATCAAGTAAAAAATAAATTACTACATTATTTATGGAGTGACATTCATAAATCGAGTTATAGCACTGAAATTAGTTTGTTTGATTCGTCAATTACAAGTTTTTCCGAACTGTATGATGCTTACGAGGATGATAAAAAGGTTTTTAGTGATAAATTTTTAGAATGCATAGAGCTGTGGCTAAGAGGTAGTTTATGATTTCTTGGTGAAAAGAGGTGGTACTAATCTAATGAAATTTCATTATGGTCAAGATTATTTTAACGTTGATGATATAGATTTATTATCTTTTAGTCTGGGAAAAGGTGATACAAAATATTTAAAATCTGATAATAGAGAAGTGTTTGATTTTGTTGGATTTGTTTTAAATGAAGATAATTTATTATCTGTTTTTCCGAAGCATTTTTATACTGATTTAGAGTTGAAAGATTTGAATAGAAGAAAAAAGGCGAATCTAGAAGATATTAAGTTGTTATTTGATGTGTTTGTAAAATATACAAAGGAAGTATCTACTACTGCCAAAGCTACTAAATACATCGGATCAAAACCAGAATTTGTATCTGATTACCCCTTTGCTTCCTTTTACGAGGTCTACAAACATTTTCGCCAATATGGTATTTATCGTGAAAGTAATATTGAAGTCAAGCCTAATGCAAGTGGACCAGTTGCTTGGAGAAAAACGATTCAAAAGGCACAGACTATAGTTAGCGATGGCAACCTGATTTTTTCACCCCTCTATAGAAAGAAAAAGAAGCAACAGAATGTATTCCTGAGTGAATGCATGGTGTTTGTTATCGATTACACGATTAATAGCTTTCCATATTTCATTAGTTTACCAAAGACTGGTTACAAAATAAGTTCTTTTGACTTTATCAAACATCGAGAATATACATTGCAACAATTGCGCCAAATTAATAGTAAAACTTTTAAAGACACTCATAAAAAACTGATAGCAAACTTAATTAGTTTTTTTGAACAATATAAAAAGTCGCCAAAAGGCGGTGATATACATATAAAAATTAATTATTTCGATAAGATATGGGAAAGGATGGTTTCTGCGTATCTTAATAAATATTTTAAATGTGTTGACGAAGTTTCTAATTCTATTATTTTTGATAAAAGCTTAGTAGCATCGCCCTTAAGTTTTGAAGCTAAAGAGTTTGCTATAGATGATTCTTCACACCAGTTTAAAATACGGCTAGATCATTATGCAAAACAAGATGATTCTATTTATATTTTCGATTCAAAATATTATTACAATGTCTCAGATTTAAACTATAAGCAATTTTCATATAATGAGATACTCAGAGGTGGGGTTTCAAAGAATACTAAAATATATAGTGCCTTGATGTTACCCAATAATGCAACCTGTTCGAATTTACACTTTTCATTATCCCCTGCTTATTTGGGCGACAGAAAAACAGGAACAAAAATTATTGAGCAGTATCTCAATATAAAGGAAGTAATGCAAAACTATATATCTAATTAATCGTTGATTAGGGGGGGAGTGCTTTGGCAGGTAATCGTTCATTTAAAGACTATGTGGCAGATAGGTTCTATAATGAAATATTTGCTGCTATACAAAGTTACACCACGGATAACTACGATGATTTAGACTTAAGGCTATACAGGGTTCGGAATATTGGTGGCATAGAATTATCAGATATAGAAGTAAAGTTTGTATCTGTTAATGACTTACCAGGTATGAAAATAGAATTTGATGTTGTTGTAGAAACTGAATTAGAAGTCCGTGAGTCAGACTATCATTATGATGAATCGGAAAATTGTAGGCAGTGGTTTATGCTGACATGTTCAGGAGATTTGGCTTGCAATTTAGATGACTTTACAATCTCTAGTGTAACTGAGTATACCAGTAAAAATAAGCAGCCCAAACCTATGTCGGACTCTCTTGTCCCTATCATTCATAAGGAGCAACTTGAATCTGTCGCTACAGACTTTCTTCGCAGACATTACCCAGAAGCACTAAAAACCCCAATGGCAATTGAACCACAAGTACTAGCAGAAAAAATGGGTCTTACAGTGGAAATGAGAGAAATTACAAAGGATTTCTCTGTTTTTGGACAGCTATACTTTCATGATTGTGATGCAGTATTCTATGATGAAGACAGTGATGAAATGGTACAGACCCATGTAGATGCCAGAACTATCATAGTCGATCCAAAAGCGTTCTTCCTACGTAATCTAGGATCGGTAAACAATACCATTGTCCATGAGTGTGTTCATTGGGATCAGCATAGAAAAGCATTTGAATTGGAGCGGCTCTATAACAACAGTCTAACACGAATCAAGTGTCAGGTTGTTGGTGGCATAAAAGACAATAGCAGAGATGCAACTGATTGGATGGAATGGCAGGCAAATGCTCTCACTCCAAAGATACAAATGCCACTTGCAATGTTTAAAACCCAAGCGTTTAAGTATATTAAGCAATTTCGTACAGAATTAGGAACGTCTGAACTTATAGATGTAATGGAGCCAGTTATTGACGCTTTGGCTACGTTTTTCTGTGTTTCTCGAACCGCAGCAAAAATCCGAATGATTGATGCTGGGTATGAGGAAGCAATTGGAACTTTTACTTACATAGATGGTCGTTACGTCAAACCTCATAGGTTTAAGAAAGGTGCGCTTGAAAGAAATCAAACGTTCTCTATAAGTGCGGAGGATGCTGCCATCCAAAGCATAACTAATCCTGAAATGGCAGCTTTAGTTGGAGATGGAAGTTATGTTTATGTAGATTCTCACTTTGTTTTAAATCATCCCAAATATTTAACACAGGATATATTTGGACAGACTGTACTTACTGATTATGCACGAACCCATATGGAAGAATGCTGTTTGGTTTTTAACTTATCAGTCAAGTCTGGATGTAAGGAAAGATATTATACTGAATGTTTTCTCAACCGAGATAAGACATCAAATATTGATTTCGACATAAAATACTGTAACGGTTTTGAACACGCGACTCCAGAGAAGAAAGCAAAGATACTAGCTGATACACTGGCTGAAGAAACGCGGATCTATAATGAACTGCCAAATAGTTATACAAGCTCTCTTAAAATAGTGCGTGAATGGAAAAATGTAACTTATAAAGAATTAGCTAAACGAATACTGATTAATGAACGTACGATAAGACGAATTGTTAATGGTGAAGAGCCAGGTTCTATCAATTCCATAATCTTAATTTGCCTTGGACTTCATCTACCACCTAATATTAGTAGTCATATAATTCGCAATTCCCCCTTTTCGTTAAACTTCAATAACGATAGTCATATTTGGTATAATTTTGCCCTGACTCACCTATATCCAAAATCGATGGATGAGATTAGAGCGTTTTTACAGGAACATGGTGCAGATCCATTATAAAATTTCAAAATATTTTTAAAAAAGCGGACACGGGATGTCCGTTTTTTTAGCTGTTAGGCACATGAGCCATACATGAATCCTTTTAGGGGTTTGTGTATGGCTTTTTTTATTGCTGTTTTTAGGTATTTATGTGGAGAAAAGCATCATTTTGAGCCTGAAATTACCGGGCATGAGGTGTCCGCCAAGGCTGTCCATTTCTACCTTACAATAATATTAGACGAAGGAAAGGTCCTTCGTAAGTAGCTAGATTAAGACCGTCCCTCGTCTACAAAAAAATATCGAATGCCTGATTTGCAATAAGGGCAGAGGATACATATTGTTTCGCTCCAATCCGTAAGGATTGTTGCGGTGCAATAGAAGTACCTTACCTTATTGCGCTCATTTTCAGGATAAAAAGGTCTGTGTACTTCTGGTACAGGCCTATTTTTGTATCCTTTGCCGCCAATGCAATCCGGCGGAAAGGATGCAAAATGAAAATTAGAATTCAGCACGAAAACAAATCTATCTATCTGGAGGTACCAGACGAGGACTTTACCTTAATGATTGAGGCGGATTATGAGGACAGGCTATCTCCTGCAGAGGACAAAGAAATTGTGGTTCGGCGTTCTCCACAGGAGATAATGGACGAACGTTTCAACAAGCCGGAGTACAATAACTGGCATAAATTTGACAGACACAGAGGTATGCCAAAGAAACCATTCCGTAAGGATGACCAAGAGGTTGATGAAACCGACCATATGGACTACTTCCCTGACTACTCAGATGAAATGGCTAGAGAGAAAAAAGAAGAGTATGAGCATATCTGTGAAATTATTCGCAAGGCTCTCAAGAAAAAACAAGCGGAGCTACTGATAGCTATAGTCTTGGATGGTGTTTCGGTAACGGAGTATGCAGAACGTGAGGGAGTAAGTGTAAGTGCCATTTCACACCGCTTAGATACAGCTAAGAAGAATTTCAAAAAAATCTATCCAAAATCCTCAACTTTCCCCTCTTGCCACGGCTAATAGTTAGAGGGCAATACATAAACGCTCTCGGAAAGAGGTGAATACATGAAGCACAACTTGAAAATCAGTGTTTCAAAAAAACCACAGACTGGCGGGATTGTTTCCTGTCGAAACGTCACCATTAGGGAGCGTTTCCTTCGTTTTTTACTTGGTGATAAGCAGAAACTGACCATCCTTGTTCCGGGTGACACCGTACAGGAACTCGCCATCAGTGAGATTAAGGAAGGAGGAATAAACCATGAGCAAGATCAAGCTACTTCTTGATGTGGTTTCCGATATGCGCTCTTTGGCAGACAGCATACAAGCGGTTGCTGATGTAATGGCGGGCAATGAACCTGTCGAAATAAAAGAACCAACTTCAACTGTAAAAGAACCTGAACCAAATAAAAAGGAAATCACTCTGGAGGAAGTCAGAGCAAAACTCGCTGAAAAGAGTCAAGTCGGTCTTACTGCCCAAGTAAGAGAAATAATCCAAAAATACGGTGGCTCTAAATTAAGCGAAGTGGACCCAAAACATTATGCAGATATGTTAAAAGATGCGGAGGTACTTGGGAATGAGTGATCATGCAGTTCTTTCCGCATCAGGCGCCCATAGGTGGCTGAATTGCCTTCCGTCTGCACGATTGGAACTGGAGTTTGTAAATAACGAATCCAGTGCAGCCGATGAAGGCACCGCCGCCCATGCTCTCTGCGAACATAAACTCAAAAAAGCACTTCACATGAGAAGTAAGCGTCCTGTCTCAGTTTATAACTCCGATGAGATGGAAGAACACAGTGATGCCTATGTGGAATTTGTAATGGAACAGCTTGAGCTGGCAAAGCAGAGCTGCACAGACCCTTTAATACTAATCGAACAGCGTCTTGATTTTTCCTGCTATGTTCCACAGGGATTTGGAACCGGTGACTGCATCATTATTGGCGATAAGAAACTTCACATTATCGATTTCAAGTATGGCATGGGAGTATTGGTGGATGCGGTGGACAATCCACAGATGAAACTCTATGCACTGGGTGCTTTAGAAATTTACGATAGTTTGTACGACATTGAGGAAGTTTCCATGACCATTTTCCAGCCACGCAGAGAGAATGTCAGCACATGGACAATTCGGGTAGAGGATTTAAAAGCTTGGGCAGAAAAAGAACTAAAACCAAAGGCTAAAAAAGCTTATGACGGCGAAGGTGAATATCTTCCGGGTGAGTGGTGTACTTTCTGCCGAGCGGCAGTTAAATGCCGTGCTAGGGCTGAGGAAAAACTGAAATTGGCACAATCGGAGTTTAAACTACCTCCACTACTTACGGACTCTGAAATCGAGGAAGTTCTATCTAAACTGTCCGACCTTACGAAATGGGCAAATGAAATCATTGCATATGCCACCGATGCAGCTGTTAATCACGGGAAAGAGTGGCATGGTTTTAAGGTTGTTGAGGGCAGATCTGTCCGCAAATACAAGGATGAAGATGCTGTGGCTGAAGTAGCCAAAGCAAACGGTTATAAAGATATCTTTCGTCAGAGTCTTATTACCCTTACGGAAATGGAAAGGCTGATGGGCAAAGCAAAATTTGAGAAGATTCTCGGTGATCTCATATATAAGCCACCGGGAAAGCCGACTCTGGTCCCGTTATCGGATAAGCGTCCGGCTATGAACGTATCAAACGCAAAAAACGAATTTAACGAAATAACGGAGGAATGTGAATATGAATAATAAAAACAGAACGAAGGTTATTACTGGTGTAAATACACGTCTCAGCTACTTCCATGGCTGGGAACCGGTATCCATCAATGGTGGGGCAGAAAAGTATAGTGTATCGGTATTGATTCCTAAATCGGATAAGGAAACCATAAATGCTATCAATGCAGCAGTTGATGCAGCTATTGAAGAGGGCATTGCAAAGTTTGGCGGTAAAAAACCAAATAAGGCTGCTATCAAGCTGCCACTTCGAGATGGTGATGTAGAACGAGATGATGAGGCTTATAAAGGACATTATTTTGTAAATGCCAACAGCACTACTCCGCCTCAGATTGTAGATAAAGCAGTCAAGCCTATTCTGGATCGCAATGAGGTATACAGTGGTTGCTATGCAAGAGTGTCACTTAATTTTTATGCTTTCAATTCTAACGGCAACAAGGGTGTGGCCTGCGGACTGGGTAACATCCAGAAGATTAGAGACGGAGAGCCTTTAGGTAGCAGAACCACAGCGGCTGATGATTTCACCACAATTGAAGATGATGATTTCCTAGCATAACAGCTAAAGTATGAATACAAACGGGGTGGTGGAAGTTGTTCTTCTGCCACCCTCGTTTGCATTGGAAAGGGTGGTAATACATGAATTCTATTTCAATTGATATTGAGACATTTAGTAGTGCAAATCTTCAAAAATGTGGAGTTTACCGTTATGCCGAGAGTGATGATTTTGAAATTCTACTGTTTGGTTATTCGATTGATGGCGGTGCAGTTCAGGTGGTTGATCTTGCCTGCGGAGAGAAAATTCCAAAAGAAATAATCAATGCTCTTATGGATAATTCCGTTACCAAATGGGCCTTTAATGCTATGTTTGAGCGTGTTTGCCTATCAAAATGTCTTAACCTTACTGATTATCTTGACCCTACATCCTGGAAATGTTCAATGGTATGGTCGGCTTATATGGGACTTCCGCTTTCTCTTGAAGGTGTCGGTGCAGTCTTAGGATTGGAAAAACAAAAATTGACGGAAGGCAAAGACCTCATTAAATATTTCTGTACACCTTGCTCCCCTACTAAATCAAACGGAGGACGAGTTCGTAATCTGCCAAAACACGACATGGATAAATGGGAGCGATTTAAAGCATATAACCTCCGTGATGTGGAAGCCGAGATGTCAATACAGCAGAGACTATCTAAATTCCCGCTTCCAGAGAATATATGGTCAGAATATCATCTTGACCAGAAAATCAATGATCGTGGTATCGCTATTGACATGGCTTTTGTAAAACAAGCCGTCAAGATGGATGAAAAGTCGCGGGAAAAGCTAATGGCTTTAATGCAAGATATAACTAATTTGGAGAATCCAAACTCTGTACAACAAATGAAAGAATGGCTTGCTGATAACGGATTGGAAACAGATAGTCTTGGTAAAAAAGCAGTTGCTGAGATGTTAAAGACAGCACCTGAACCACTAGGCACCGTTTTAGAACTTCGTCAGCAGCTTGCAAAATCATCGATAAAAAAATACACGGCAATGGAGAATGCAGTATGCAAAGATGGTCGTGCAAGAGGAATGTTTCAGTTTTATGGAGCAAACAGAACTGGTAGGTTTTCGGGCAGGCTTATTCAACTACAAAATCTCCCTCAAAACCATATGCCTGATTTGGAACAGGCTCGTGCTTTAGTTCGTAGCGGAAACTTTGATGCTCTTACCTTACTTTATGATTCTATCCCGGAGGTACTGTCGGAACTTATCCGAACTGCTTTTATACCGAAGGAGGGCATGAAGTTTATAGTTGCAGATTTTTCAGCGATTGAAGCCCGCGTTATCGCCTGGCTTGCGGGAGAAAAATGGAGAATAGATGTATTCCAAAATGGCGGTGATATTTACTGTGCAAGTGCATCTCAGATGTTTAATGTACCTGTGGAGAAAAACGGTGTCAATGGACATCTTCGTCAGAAGGGAAAAATTGCTGAATTAGCCCTAGGTTACGGTGGATCTGTTGGAGCTTTGAAATCAATGGGTGCTTTGGAGATGGGAATTGAAGAAGAGGAACTTCAACCTCTTGTAACGGCTTGGAGACAATCCAATCCCAATATTACAAAACTATGGTGGGATGTTGACCGTGCTGTAAAAACCTGCGTTAAGCAGAAAATTCCTACAGAAACACACGGTATTAAATTTATATATCAAAGCGGAATGCTCTTTATTGTACTTCCTTCCGGCAGACGGCTTTCCTATGTGAAACCTCGCATAGGAGAGAATATGTTTGGCGGTGAGTCGGTTACTTATGAAGGGATCGGCGGGACGAAGAAATGGGAAAGAATCGAAAGTTACGGTCCAAAATTTGTAGAGAATATTGTCCAGGCAATCAGTCGTGACATTTTGTGTCATGCCATGCAGGCATTAAAGAATTGTTCCATTGTGGCTCATGTACACGATGAAATTATAATCGAAGCGGATATGAGGATGTCACTTTCTACTATTTGTGAACAAATGGCTAGGACACCAACATGGGCAAATGGCCTGTTACTTAGTGCTGATGGCTATGAGTGTCAGTTTTATCAAAAAGATTAAATATATTTTTTCAAAATCCTCAACATTCATTACCTCCTGTGGCTATTAGGTAGAGGGGTTTCCTCTCTGACTATATTACAGGAGGTAATTCGTATGGACGAATTAGTAAGAATCAATTATGAAAATGACCGCCCCACAGTGCTTGGCCGTGATTTGCATGCAGTTTTGGAAGTGAAAACACCCTATGATAAATGGTTTCCAAGAATGTGTGAGTATGGATTTGTGGAGGGTACGGACTTTTCGACATTTCTGTCGGAAAGTACAGGTGGAAGACCAGCTGTTGACCACCAAATAACAATTGATATGGCAAAAGAGCTATGCATGATACAGCGTACTCCAAAAGGAAAACAATGCCGCGGGTACTTTCTTGAAATTGAAAGACGATGGAACTCTCCAGAAGCAATCATGGCAAGGGCATTACAGTTTGCCAATCAGCGACTAAATCAAGTAAGGAATCAAAATAAATTACTTGAAGGTACGATTGCTGTTCAGAATCAGCAGATTGCGGAAATGAAACCGAAAGTCTCCTATTATGATGTAGTTCTAAATTGCAAAGACCT
>Ga0134098_1001982_pt1 | contig 15489 bp, 18 predicted proteins | sample 9_3taG_FD_94456 | JGI IMG/M metagenome (GOLD analysis project Ga0134098, IMG submission 94456) | Switchgrass degrading microbial communities from high solid loading bioreactors in New Hampshire, USA - 9_31_10_142_A3 metaG | ecosystem: Engineered > Bioreactor > Semi-continuous > Anaerobic >... | reverse complement strand
GTTAATATAATCAATGAATTCAGAAGGATCAGCAGTATAGGTTTTTTTATCTTTTAAATCTGCAATACTTACAATTTCTAAATTATATTTTTTTGCGATTTGTTTAATCAAAGTTTTTCTTTCAGTTGGTATTTTACCCCAAAAATAGCTTATTAGATATTTTGATGAAGGTTTATATGCATGCACTTTAGATATTTTTAACCATTCGTCTTTTGTTAATAATAAGGTAGGATCTACCAAAACCGGGACATCTCTTCCGGTTAGCTCCTTTATTATTTTAGCCCCTTCCTTTTCTCGTACAGAAATATATGGGATTGAAGATAACCACTCTTTATACTGTGGTTTTACATCATCTGGAATTTCTGATATTCCAAAACTTGGAGCGTAAGCTATTCTTTTTTCTTCTTTAACAAATTGTAAAAAATAATATAGTTCTTGATGCTTTATATAATTAGGATTCCAAACTTGATCACTTCCAACAACAAAATAATCTGTATCTTTAGCGATTTGCTTTAATTCATCAAAGCTGTTTATATGTTTTTCGTTAATATACTTTTGAGAAAATTGTTTAAATTTATTTTCTCTTTGCTCTAAAATATCTTTATACTTAATAGTCCGAATTTTGTTATTAATTATACTAGTAGCGACTTTCGCTGTTTTGGATAAAGGGTATGAAAAAACCTTTTTAATCTTATTAAAAGTTCCAAATGATTGTACTGAGGCTTTCGGTAATATCAAAGTTTCTGCTTCCTCGCTAAAATTTTTTATTACCTCCTGCAAAGCGTAGTTTTGAAGTCTATTGCCGTAGTTGAAATATCCCAATAAAGTTAAAATGTCTACTTTTTTGTTCTTTTCGGTCATAAAGGCATCTCCCTTATACTTATTCTTGGCTGCTTAATTGTATTTTGTGATAACTACCAATTTTTAATTTTATTATAATAAAATTAAAAAAGTCGTGGAAAATAAAGCAAAACTTTTAAATGTATTTTTCCTTTTAAGCTCACGGGTTTATATACTAACGATTGTTCTTTAATTTTTTTATTTTTGATAGCTCTTAGTATAAATTCTTTGTTTCCTCCTCTTGATATACTGGCTAAACAGCTTACATAAGATTGAGGCATTTTTTTAGTTTTCATTAAAGATAAAATTTTGCTATTGGCTTTTTGCCTTTCTAAATATTTTTCAACTCTCTTCATTGCCCCTACACTATTAAAATGTTTTAAAGAATTAGAGTTTACAACAGAACCTTTCCTTTTAACGTAATACACTAATGTTTCAGTCACACTATTGACTAGCCTGGCATGAAAGAACATTTTCATCCAAAATTCTTGATCTTCTCCGAAAGTACAACCCTTTGTGTATAAAATATTATGTTCATTTAATAATTTTTTCTTACAAATATAATTAGCTACACATATATAAACATGACCGTTTAATATTTGTCTCAAAGTTTCTTCTCCTGTTAATTCTACCCCAAAATATTCTTTTGATTGTTTTACTTTTCTAATATTTTTTTCTCTTTCATCAACATAGCTATAATTACAAAAAACAACATCATAATTGTTCTCTTTGGCCTTATTGTACATTTTTTCAAGAAAACTTGGATGATAATAATCATCTGCGTCTAAAAAACATATATATTCTCCTTTTGAATCTATTATTCCTCTGTTTCTTGCAGCGCTAACACCTTGATTCTCTTGATTTATTAGTTTCCACTGAAAATTAGCGTTTTGTAAGACTTCCTTGATAATCTTTTCAGTGTTGTCAGTAGAACCATCGTTGATAATTATTGCTTCAAAATCATAAAAAGTCTGATCTTTTAAACCTTTTAAAGTTTTTTCTATATATTTTTCAACATTGTAAGCAGGAATTATAACAGATATTTTTGGCATTTTATCAACTCCTAAATAATATACTCTATTTGATGCTCTCACGAATAGTGAGGGCAATTAAGCATGAAAAAATAATATCAAATAAAAAATAATCTTAGATCATTATATTGGTACCAATTATCAGTAATTTTTGAGACTAAAGCTAAAATAAATGCAAACAAAAATATTCCTAAAATCCCAAAATTTATATACCCCTCACCTGGAAAAGGCATAGATATGTTGGTAAACCAGAAACTATATCTTGTCATTAACATATTTTCGGCAACAAAGTGCCCTGAGTCAATAGGCTTATTAGGCCAAATCGACCTAGGAACAAAAAAAAGAATAGCACCAACCAATTGTCTTCCATAAGTTATACTCTCTATTTCGCTATATTTTATTGCAGCCATAAAATTAGACCATGCATCATAATCTAAAGAAGTCAAAGCTTGTTTTACATCCATCGTTTTTTAACTTCTTCTGTGTTCATATCTCTTTTATCTCCCCAACAAAAACTTGCTATTAAAATCTTTCATTTTTTCTTCATTGTCTATATCCCAATAGAGAATTATTTTAGATTTATCTATCTTGTTTATATCGTTTTCAGTTATATAATCAACGTTTAACTCTTTTAATATACCTTCGATTATTTCTTTCATTTCTCTGTCTTTTCCAAATAGAATATAAGTTCTATTCCTTCCATAAACTCGTATTATTCTTTCTATGTTTTCTTTGATAATCAATGTTTTTTGGTAATATATTTTCATATATTCTATCGTTTTTTTGCTTTTTTCTTTGAACCCTTCCGGGGTTAATATGTATCTAAAACTCTTACTGTTCAACCTTTCTAATTTGACAAAACCTTTTTTGATAAACTTTTTTAGAAGTAAGTTCACCATTCCTAAAGATAGCCCTGTTTTTTCTGAGAGGTCTCTTTGAGTTATATCAGAGTTTTTTTCTAATTCTTCTAAAATAAGTACTTCGTTATCTTGCATCTTTTTCAACACCTTTTTGTATGTTCAATTTTTGAACGGTTGAATATATTTTATCACATAAATATATTTTTTGACACTTCAGAACTTTTTACTAAAATCAACAAAACGTTTTGAAAGATTCTTTCATTTTGAATATGTCTATATTGCTTAACACGCCTTTATCTATGTATTCAGGGTGTTTTTTGAAAAAGTTAATTGAAATGCGTTCAATTTCTTGATTTAAAGTTGGATCTTTAAAAGATGATAGTTCAAAAAATTTTTCGTCAAAATAAGCTTCCACATACCTATTATATTCATCTCCATTAGACAATAACAGCTCAAACAACACTAGACCCTTGAAGTTTTTCTTAGCTAAATCTTTTTCAATATCTTGCAAATATTCTAAAGGAGAGTCATCATTTATTGCAAATATTATATATTTATATTTAATATTATTGACCTTTTGAACCTTATAATTCTTCATTTTTCTCCAATCTCCATGAGAGGTGATTACGAATTTGGTCAGATGGTTTATTTAACGAAGATTATTCCTTATGTCTTTTAAAATATTCATTGCTTCCCCTAATTCTTTATAATCTATCTTAGATAAAATGTCTAAGGCTCTTTTTAAATCTTCAAAAGATATTTGGGATATTTTATTTAATACTCTTTTTATTTCTGTTGATGATACATCTGGAGTTCTTTCTAAATATTCTACTTCACATAATTCTTTTAAAAAATCAAACTTTCCTTCCCAATCATTACCCATTACCAATATATCTATTTTATATTTTTTAATATCTTCTTTTTTTTGTTCCCAGCTATTTTCAGGAATAACCTCGTCTACATATTTTATTGCTTCTAATATTTCTTTCCTTTGTTTATATGGTATTATTGAATGTTTCCCTTTTATTTTATTGAATTCATCTGTTGATAATCCTACTATTAGATAATCTCCTTTTTCTTTCGCTCTTTTTAATATATTCACATGTCCTACATGAAATAAATCAAAAGTTCCATACGTTATTACTTTTTTCAAATTAATTTCCCCCTCGTATAATATTAAATTGAGAAACACATTTTTCCTTGGTTCTAAGATAGCCTTTTTCTTTTGTTTTTTATTCTTTTTTCTTTTATTCATTTTTATTTTACCATTTCTTTCATTCTTCTCCAATCTCCATGAGGGGTGATTATGCGGCTTCTTTTGCTAAATATAGTTAATGCATATTATTTTTAGTATCATAATCTTTGTTTTCAATAAATTTAAAGTTTATATCAATATATTCTAGTTCTAAATGATTAAGTAGTTTTGTCGCCACAAAATCTGTACATACTATAATATTTTTTATTCCATTATCATGAAGTGCATCAATTATATAGTTTATCATAGGTCTAATGTTTACTTTTACCATAGTTTTGGGTTTTTCATTTGTGATAAGTCTCAACCTTGATCCTATTCCGAATGCTAAAATTATGGCTTTCATATTAAAAACTCATTATTATAATTTAAAATAATTTAAAATTCTTTTTGAATTTTTATTATCTTTGTATTTATTATATTTATCGTTAATAATTTTTCTTTTTTGTGAATAATTATCTTCATCATTAATAATAAAATTAATCAAATCATTATCTTGTTCTAAGATAGGACCAGGTAGAGATTCGTTAAGATTATTTTCATAAAAACCTCTATCATTTGAATATTTTTTAAGATCCGGAATGAAAAATCCTATAGGTTTATCCAATATCAAGTAATCAATATAAACAGAAGAATAATCTGTAATTAGTTTGTCTGCCATCCCTAGTAACTCATACAACGTCACTTCATTCTTTTCAAAAAACTCATTGTTAATAACTTTTATATTATTAAAAAGATTATATTCTTCAATAATATTATTAATATAATCCATTGGATGAATTTTTATTATAATTTTCTTATTTAACTTATCTAATTTTTGATCTATATTTTTCAAATTCTTTATTTTTAATACATCTAATATTTCTCCATCAATTCTAATATCTCCAACTATTGATTTTCTATATGTAGGCATCCATAAAATTATTTCTTCATTTTTAACTTTTAAAATATCTTTTATTTTTTCATGATTATCTTTTTTAAATAATAAATCATTTCTAGGCTGTCCTGTTATTAAAACTTTTTCTTTTTTTATACCAAAAGCTTTTGACATTATATCCTGAAAAAACATTGAAGTAGCTATTAAGTAGTCCTGTTGAGAAATTTCGTCTATATTTTTATTATCATCTAAGCCTATTTTTTTTAATGGCATTCCATGCCATAAATTTACAACCACCTGTTGTTTTTTCCTTTTAAAACCATGAAATATTCCATGTGTTATAAAAATATATTTAGAAGTATAAAAATAGAAAAATCCTTTTAAGCTATATTTATATATAAATTTTGAATATTTATATTCTTTCTGTAATTTTTGAATTAATTTTTTGTCTTTAACTAACCAAATTAATTCATAACCTTTATTTTTTTTATTTAATTCAGAAAAAAGGGCGAAAGAGTTATCAGAAAAATCTGGAAAGCTATTAAAAAGTATCCTATTTCTGTTTATTTTAAATAATTTAAAAACAAAATATATTATATTTTTAATTAATCTCATATTTAACCTCCTCGTCTAATAGTAATACTGTCTTCAGAAATTCCAAAACACAGAATTTAACTAACTTTTAATACCTTGTGTTTCAAGTGGTTACCTCCCTACGTTATTATGTTACTCTCTTTAGAAACTCTAAAACACGTATTGTAACTAACTTTTAATACCTTCAATATTGTACTTTTACCTCCTCACTGTATAATTTATTTGATACCATATCTTTATTATCTTGTAAGGAGGTCATTCAATTGTCATTATACGGTAACTCTTCTCAACTCTACTTCGATTTCGTCTACTCTGATTATATGAAAGAACATTCTGAATTTAAGTACCTTCTCGATTTAATCGATATGATCGATTGGTCCGTTGTCCCAGATTTCAGTAATAAGATAGGCAGAACAGGGTACTCCCGTCGGGCTTTACTTAAAGCTATCTTCGTTCAGAAGGTTAAGGGGTTTACAGTAAGGGAGTTGATTCACTTCCTTAAGAGTAACCCTTCCTTCGCTAAATGCATCGGTTTCGATCCTATTATCAATTACGTTCCTTCTGAAGCTACTTTCTCTTCCTTTAAGAAGGAGTTTGGTCCTTCTTATTTGGATAAGGTTATCGTTTTTACCGTCCTTAAAGGCATCAAAGAGGGGATCTTTGATACCGGTTATCTTGTTGTTGATTCTTACCCCATTATCTTTAATTCTTTCTTCAACAACAAGAAGAGTCACGGTAAATTCAAAGATTACAAAGAGTACTATCGTTCCCCTTTAGAAGCAAATTTCGGCGTTAAACCTGTTTCTAATTCTAAACCTATCTACGATAAGTACGGTAACCCAAAGAACGCTATGTCTTATCTTGGTTACAAGGCTCATACTATCACTTTCCTAAACGTCCCTATCTTCACCGTGGTTTCCCCTGCTTCTGCCAATGACAAGAATTATGCTTTCATCCTTTTAGAAAAGGTTGTTAAGTATTTGGATCTTAGTGGGTTTAACTTCTTAGCTGATGCCGCATATGATTCAAGTGATCTTTACGATTACGTCCATTTGATAGCCGGTTCTATTGCTTTTATTCCTCTTAGGAATTCTTCTAAAAAAAGGTTAGTAGGTGAATGCGGTAAAAAACTTATTAAACATTCCCATTACCTTGAGAGTAAAAGAAACATATATAGAACCAAATTCGTTTGTGATGATCCTTCTAACTGTCCTTTGGGTAGGTCTAACTGTTATAGTTACAGAAACTATTCAAAGTATGATTTCCGCCATTTCCTTAACAGGGAATCTCCTTTCTTCAAAGAGATTTACAAGAAACGTACTCTCATTGAATCCATCTTTTCCAGGTTAGAAAGCAACAACGGTACTACTTCTTTGAAATATACAAACGCTATGCAACTCGAATGCAACCTTTCTAACCTTTTCCTTATCGCTTCTGCTCTCTTAGCTCACAAGATGGGTAGAGATGATTTATTGTCTTCTCCTAAAACACTTATGTATGAAACAGCTTCTTAGCTTGTTTCTTTAGAAAGTTTAAATTCTCTTCAATACTTCCCAAATGAACGGTTATTCATTAACTGTACTTCTTTCATCTCTATTTTCCCTAAAAACTTCTTCAATTCTAATTACTTTCCAATTTTTTGAAGAATTACTTCGATTTTCAAAGAGCATTTTGGATAATTATCCAATATTTTAGTTCTTTTTCTTCTTGCCTTAACTTAATTTACCTTTAGTTAATCGTTGCTTTGACCTATTTCTGAAGTGGGTATACATTTAAATCATCTAAATAAAATTTTTTATTATTTGAATAGAGTGCACTTGTACTTACGGAGTTTTTGTGTCTCCTAAACAAAACAGTGTCTTCATTTAATAAAAACAATTTTTCTCCGTGCAATAAAAATTTTAGCCATTGATGCCAATCTTCAAAAGTTGTATATTTTTCATCAAAATAACCATAATCTTCAAAAACATTTTTTCGGAAAAAAGTACCTGGAGCACTTATATAACAACCTTGAGAAAGAATACTAAATTGTTTATTAACATCTGCTTCTTTTAACTTTTTAAAGACCCTTTTTTCTGGAAGTTCATAGAATGTTATATAGTCATCGTTCTTTTTATAGAACATTTTGATTTTAGAGGTACAAAATCTCGCTTCTTCATTATTTACCAAAAAATCATGCATTTTTTTAATAGCATCGGGAAGAAGAATATCATCTCCTCCTATGTATTTAACAAATTCACCATTTGCTAACTTTACCCCTGCTGTATGATTCCCAGATATCCCTAAATTTTTTTTATTGAAATTAATTACAACACTAGAAAATCTATCTTTATGACTTTTAATCCAATCTGCTATTACTTTCTGTGTATTGTCTTTAGAAGCATCATCAGAGATGACTAATTCGATATTTTTAAAGGTTTGATTGTATATGCTGTTCAAAGTTTCTAAGACTAAATTTTCTTGATTGTATGTTAAAACTACCACAGAAAAAAGTTTATCTATCATTATTCTCCTCCTACTATGGTTAATCACCGATAATTCTTACCCATGATTACTGAACTTTATCCTCATCTCTCAAGAAAAATGACTTCCCGATTTTTAGGTTACTAGCTTTTTCTATCCATTCTTCAAGTTTTTTAACATTCTTTAATTTCAATATTGATTTAAATACGACCCATCAAAAACTCGCACTTCAACCCTTCGAGTTTCTCTCTATCCTCAACATTCCAGTATAGTACAACGTTTGTACTTTCTATTTTCTCATGATCGTTTTCTGTTATGTATTTAACTCTTAACTCTTTCAATATTCCTTCTATTATTTCCTTCATTTCCTTATCTTTACCAAATAGAACGTAAGTTCTGTTTCTTCCATATCTTTGTATTATTCTTTCTATGTTTTGTTTTATCAACAATGTTCTTCTATAGTATATTTTCATGTACTCTATTGTCTTTTTGCTCTTTTCTTTGAATCCTTCAGGGGTTAATATGTACCTGAAACTCTTACTGTTTAACCTTTCTAATTTGACAAACCCTTTTTTGATGAACTTTTTTAAAAGTATGTTCACCATCCTCAAGGATAATCCTGTTTTTTCTGAAAGGTCTCTTTGAGTTATATCAGAATTCTTTCCTAATTCTTCTGAAAGGTATGAATTATTTAATTCTTTGTTCATATTTCTTTTTTCTGCATACATTTTTTGGAAAAGAACCAAATGCTTTTTTTATTAATTTTTCAGGGCTTACAGGAAAAAAGTTCTAAAATTAATACGAGAAACAAGATGTACGATTTTTTAGTTTTTATTGGGCAGAACTTTTTGCATTAACAAACATAGAATTATCTTACGAATAGTACCTTCTATCATCGCTCAAAAATAGCTTTGACTCCCAAAAACCATCCTTTTAACGGGTTAATATTCCATGAAAAGATACTTTTAAAGAGGTAAACTACTAAATAACCAAAAATGGCCCATATTCTTAAAAAGATCGATAATTTATGCTTGGGGTAAATGTACTTTTTCCATATCAGATGATAATTGTAAATAATCATAGCATACATATTCGCAGGTTGTGCCCTGCCGGTTTCATGGTGGTGATGGATCACATATCCTTCTTTACAGATATGTAATTTGTGCCCAGAAACATGCAATGAATATGAGAATGAAGAATCTTCTCCAAGAGCATACCCACCAAATCTCTGCATTTGTTCATCATATGAGTGTTCTTTGAACACTTCCCTTTTGTAAGCCGAAGTTCCCATTAGCCATTCTGGATCTTCTGATTTTGGCTTAAATCTTTTTCTCATAAAATTGTTTTCATGTGTATTATAGCCAGAAAGTCTAAAATACCTTCTGTTACTTCCACCCATCAATCTGAAAACAATCGATGCTATCGCATAGGCATACGAATTCAATTTAGATCTGTTCAATTTTTCTTTTAAACCTTGTATTGGCACTTCGCATCCAGAATAAATTGTGTTATGAAGTGTTTTGAAGACTACTTCAATTGCATCAACCGAAAGTTCACAATCATCATCTATGAAATATATGATCTCTCCTTTGGCAACTTTCACAGCATCATTTCTTTGAGTTGACGACCCAATCCTTGCTGCTTTGAAATATCTTATCTCCATATTGGGATGAGATTGTATAAAATTTTTCACAACGACTTTTGATTTATCATCATCGCTTGCATCCCAAATGATGACTTCAAAATTTTTGAAGTTCTGTTTTGCAAGAGAGGGAAGACTTATCGTTTCAAGTGCTTCTGATCTGTTTCGAGTTGCTATCACAACACTGACTATGGGCATAATTCTTTCTTTCCTTTCCTTCAAATTATTTTTTTATTATATTTTTCTAAATCTGCTTTTTTTCATTGCTCTAGATGGTTTTAAAGTTTCGATATTATCTTTTGGCAAAGATGAGATGAATTGTTTTTCAGTGTTCTTATCTTCATAATCATTCAGTACTATTATTGTGGGGTGGAAAAATTTTCTGTCTAAATTTCTAGCTATTTTATATATTAAAGTTTCCACTCCTCCTATACCAAATCTTTCTATAACATAAATTACATTTATTTTATTTTTGATGTTATCTGTTTTTTTATCAATCAAATTTCACTTCTCTGTTTTAATAATTGTTCATACAAACGAATTAAATTAGAATACCGAGCTTCCCATGTGTTTTTAAGAGCGGTTTCTCGAGCATAGTGAGATGCCTCAACCAACCAATCTCTATTCTCATAAACTCTGTTTATTTTATCGGCAACATCATTCATATCGTTTATTTTGGTAAAATATCCATTTTTCCCATTTTCAACGAGTGGATTCATGTTTTCAGTGATGATGACAGGCAGGCCAGCTGCTAAAGCTTCATACGCAACGAGAGGACCTGATTCATAATAAGATGGCAAAGCCAGCAAATGAGCCGAATTATAAACATCATTTAACTTATCATGAGGAATCCTTCCAAGGTATTCTATATTTTTAATAATTGTTTTGAACCGAGAAGAATAAATTTCTGCAACCGATCCAACAACTTTGAACTTTATTTTTCTTTTTTTATTCCTTAGAAATTCGATAGCGTTGTAAAGCAGATCGAAACCCTTGGTATAAGTAATATTACCAACAAACAAAACTACTAATTCTTCTTGAAAATAAAAATCATTGCCTTTCTCCTTAGGAAAAAATTTTAAACAATCTGTTCCAAATGGGATGATATGTACTTTTGAGTCGTCTAAATTATTCAATGATTTTTTTACGAATTCAGAAGGAGCTATAATTGCATCACAAATTTCTATTTCTTCATCGATAATTTCATCGCGTTTTTGAGAAGGGAAAATAAAGTAAGTATTTTCACCAAAATACTTCTTGTGAATTTTTCTTATAGAATCGGGATGAATAGTGTACAATTCAAGGACTTTGATTCCCTTGGGATTTTTTTTAGATATTTTTTTGAATGAATTTAATGAGTAATTCATCCATCCATGGTATATATCAGAATTCAATGGCAAGTAATTTGATGCAATGAATGAAAAATATTTATCGGACGTATGATGGGCAAATTCGATGGAACTCTGTTTTAGAAACGGATGCGATAGTTTTCTTAATAATGAATTCAAAACATAGGTTGATAAAAACGGCATTTGTTAGTTTGTTTATCTCGTTGCCTTTTTTTAGCCTAAAAAATAGTTTTATAGTTTCGCGAGAATCATTTACATCTAAATAACGGAATGTTATAACTTTTTGTAGATATTGATCTTTATAAAGTTGCTTTGCTAGATAAGTCAACTCTCGTGATGGCCTTCCTATTAGAGTTATTTTCATATTCTCATCCTTTTTTCCCAATTTTTTGATATTATCAATGGTAGTAATATCCATGCGATAATATAAGTAGTTCCTGGACCAAATGGGGGCAAGCCTTCAAAAATAGATATTGTCAAAGCTGTAAGCCATGCTAAAGATACATAAAATCTTAAGTCTTTGATCGAATTTTTCCTTAGATTAATAATTATTGTATAAAGAACAAAAAGAATAAATGGAATATAAAAAATCGCTCCTATCAAACCGTAATTTGCGAGTACTAACAAAAATGCATTGTCAACATAATAATTTTGGATCCCTAAAGTTCCTACTATTGGATTGTTCGCAAAAACACTTAATGCTTGGGCATAAAATTCCAATCTGCCGGCACTTAGATTACTCAAATCATTAATATTGTAGTTTTTTATAAAGACTTCAATAGCCGACGAGATGATCGAGGTTACCAAGTCTGAAGCAAAAATAGCAAATAATAAAATTGATAAAATTACAATCGTCAATTTTAAAATAGACGATATTCTTTTTATTTTTAGAGATTTTAAAATTAAAATAAAGATTGCAAAGTACAGTGCGACTAAACCACTTCTGTTTCTTATTAAATTTAAAACAAGAAACTCAAAAACAATAGAAAACAAAAAAAAGATCTTCAATATTTTGCTCTTAAGATTCAATATCAGAAAAATACCAAACAAGATAGAGAAAACTATCATTGGACCTTTTGAATTTTTTTGGGCATATACATATTGAGATGAAATAAATATCTCGCCGAAATAAGTATTAAATATATTAATTGTTAGTAGTAAAATCAATGTCGCATAAATTATTATTAAAATGTTATATACCTTTACATTTGAATTTTTGTAAATTACAAGAGCTATCATGTAAATAAAAAAACTTATTGATATTGGGAGATAGAGTGTACCAATGTTATTGATAGAATTTCCAAATAATATTCCTATTAAAGATAAAACCTGAAAAGATAAAAATAAAAATAAGAAATATCGCGTAAAATTGTCAATTTTTATTTTAAAAAAATGTCTAATGGCCAAAATTACTGCTAAAAATCCTATCAAATAAATGACATTTCTAATTACGGAATAATAAGAATTAAAAAAAGAAAATTGTTGTAATATAGAAACTATTACAAGTAGAAAAGTTATATTGATTAGTAAATAATTAGGCTTAGTTTTTTGATTCATTTGACTTAATTCAAAATTTTTGTCTATTTTATATACATTATCTTCCATCAGAATTTTGCTCCCCAAATATCTTCTATAATTTGGAACATATTTTTAGCATTTTCTTTCCATGTCAAACTTTTTGAAGTTTTCAAAGCGGGACCTGCCATTTTGAGAATTATTTATGGATCCGAAACAAAAGTTTTTAGGACCGAAGCAACATACTTTGAATCCATCCTTTTAGCTTTTTTAATTACGCAGCCTTGAATACCATCGAGTATCAATTCTTGAATAACAACTGATTGAGAAAAACTATAGGTAATCTTCTGCTCATAGCTTCAAGTGCAGCTACAGAACAATTTTCTTCAGAAACAAGAACAAACACACTGGAACTGTCCAATTTGTTGAAAACGAAATTATGTGGCATATTTCCTGAAAGTCTAACAACATTTTTGAGTTTCAAAGAATTTATCAAGCCCTCATATTTCCTCTTCAAAGGGACTTCACCTAATATTTATACTCCTGTTTTTTCTCCTAAAATTGTATCATTGATTATGAACGAGATTCCATATTTTTCTTTTAATTTTATGTTGTTTTTAAAGACTGATTTACTACCGTTTCATACGAAAGAACTTTATTTTGAGTTATATTATACTTTTTAGCCGATTCAGCAAATACAACTTAGTCAGTATAAGAATACTTTATTTCTTCGTTTACATTTTGCTTTTTTGCATCCTTTTGAAACAGAGGTAATATTGTAAATAACTACATTCTAAACTTCTCTAACGAAATAATAAATAGTGCCAATTATTCACTAATAGTTTTCAACAAACTTTCAAAAGATTTTCTCGAATTTTCAAACGTCCAATTTTCTATTATCTCTAAAGATTTTTTTGAAAAACTTTCTTTATTTTTTAGGGCTTTCATTATTAAATTTCTGAGAGTTTCGGGATTCTCCAAGTCTGTTAAAATATAACCATTTTCTCCTTCTCTAACAAGATCCAAAGAACATCCACATTCATTACTAACAATAACCGGTAATCCTGATGCCATTGCTTCATTCACTACTAATCCCCAAGGTTCGTCATAAGAAGGTAAGATTAGTATATCTCCAGTATTATACATTTTAAATAACTCTTCTTGTTCTTCAATAAACCCTGTAATAGCAAAATCAATTCCTTTTTGTCTCGCTAAATCTGACAATCTTATTTTTTCTTCTCCATCCCCTATAATCAATAAAAATACTTTTTTTAAACCTATTAGTGAGTTTATGATTAGATCCACATTCTTTCTTTTTATTAGTCTACCACTAAATATCACAACTTCAGAATCAATTGGGATATTATATTTCAATTTATAATATTTTCTGAATTCTTCTTTATTTTTTCCCAACTCTTTTATTTTTTCTACGTCTACTGTTAAAAATTGGTTGTAAATTCTATCTTCTGAATAATCGAAGACCTCTGTATAATATTTTTTTGATACTAAACCATTTCCAAAAATAGCAGCACTATTTTTTACAACATAATTTTTTAATTTATACTTCAATGAATTTTTATTTATTTCATTTATTTTTTTGGGAGAAATGCCATCTGAAACTAAAACATATTTTTTTTTGTATCTTTTGCATAATCTTGCAATTATTTGGTAAGAAGGTTGTTCGTAACCACCAAGCATAATAAGATCTGAATCTAATACGATTTGTTTTAAACCAAAATTTACAAATCCATATTTTTTAGATATTTTTATTCCTTTTAAAGCTACTTCTTTAACGTTTTTTATTTGATCCACCTTCCACTTTCTTTCTAATACATCGGGGTTAGTGTAATAAATAGAAAAACGACAATTTGGAATTTTAGAAAACTCTTCGAATTGAATTTTCCTATATGGAGCTCTTATGTTAGTAATAAAAGAAATATTTAGCACTTACCAATCACCACACTAATAATATTTTACTTAATTATTTAAAGTCAGGAGTAAATATGAATTAATAATAACTGTGTTTGTTTTCTTCTATGACTTTTTAACTTTCGATTTTTTCCTTCTACATATTATACGATTCAAAATCAAAGGAACCAAAAATATGGCCAATAAATTGCCTACTAAATAGGCAAAGCTACTCATTAAATCACCTCTAAGCATAAAGACCATATGAAAACAAACATATAAAGAAAAAAATAATCTTAGATCATTATATTGGTACCAATTATCAGTAATTTTTGAAACTGAAGCTAAAATAAATGCAAACAAAATTATTCCTAAAATCCCAAAATTTATATAATCTTTAAAATCAAATGACATAACAGTAATTTTAAACTAATATAAATCATAATTAATGTATTTTTAAAATTTGTTGTTCTAATTATGTTTTGCTTTTACCAAAAATTTCTTCTAACTTGTCTACAACCCAAAAAACAATTGCTGAATAAATACAAAGCTTAAATGCTGTTATAGGGGAATAGGCAAACCACCTAGGAAAAGTTGAAAGCAACATAAAAATATAAATAATAAATACATATTCTTTACTAGAATTTTTTTTGTAATTATTAAATATTTTAGCGAAAAAGTCTTCTATCAAAATAACTCCCACTTTGAAAAAAATATTTCTCGAGCTTTACCAAAAACTATAATAAAAATCATAATTACAATAGATGATATAAAAAATAAGAGTTATTTTTGATTTTGATAAACTTTATATGATCATCGGGGTGTTTTATTTCTTTGGCTTGATACATTAAATTCATTCATCCTTCCTTCATACAGTTCAATATATTCCTGAAATTTATCATCTTTATTATAATATTTATTTGCTCTTTTAATACAAGATTCACTAAATTTTTCTTTTCCTTCTGATTTTATTTTTCTTATCATTTTTATTGCTTCTTCTAAATCCCCTTTTTGTACAATAAACCCCGTTGAATAATCTATTGTTTCAATAGATCCTCCTGTATTAAAAGTTATAACAGGAGTCCCACAAGCCTGAGCTTCCACATTAGTTAAACCCATTACTTCTTCCAACGTAGGATTAAAAAAAACATCCGCCGT
>Ga0134098_1001977_pt1 | contig 15520 bp, 15 predicted proteins | sample 9_3taG_FD_94456 | JGI IMG/M metagenome (GOLD analysis project Ga0134098, IMG submission 94456) | Switchgrass degrading microbial communities from high solid loading bioreactors in New Hampshire, USA - 9_31_10_142_A3 metaG | ecosystem: Engineered > Bioreactor > Semi-continuous > Anaerobic >... | reverse complement strand
CCCCAGGAAGCCAACGGCTTCCCCATCGAGTATGAGCGCACCGCAGAGAGCTACACCCTGGAGTTTTCTTACCTGGGGCCGGGGATGAACCGCTGTACTTATACACCTGAAGCTGGATGGGATTGTTATGCAGTCAATTGAATTACGTCGTGTGTGCGTTTACTGCGGGTCGAACCCTGGTAAGGACCCGGCATATATCGAGGCGGCCCGGCGCCTGGGGACCCTGCTCGGTGAGCGCGGGATCACGCTGGTATACGGCGGGTCGAACTCGGGCACCATGGGGGTGGTGGCCGATGCGGTGCTCGCTGCTGGCGGCGAGGTCTACGGCGTGATCACCGAGGCGCTGGTGATGCGCAAGCGCGCCCACAACGGTCTCACGCGGTTGAAAGTGGTCCAGAGCATGCACGAGCGCAAAGCCGGCATGGCCGAGCTGGGGGACGCCTTCATTGCCCTGCCCGGCGGCATGGGCACGCTGGACGAGTTCTTCGAGGCGGTCACCTGGGCGCAGCTCGGCATTCACCAGAAGCCCTGCGGCCTGCTGAACGTGAACGGATATTACGACGGGCTGCGGGCTTTTCTGCAGCATGCCGTGGACCAGGGCTTTGTGCACCCCGCGCACTGCGAGATGATCATGATCGAGGAAGACCCGGCGCGCCTGCTCGATCGCTTCGCCGCCTATGTGCCGCCGGTGGTGGATAAGCTGCTGGGGTAGATCGGGCATCGACGCGGCATTGAGGGTGGGTCACAGCCCCACTCCTGCGTGATGAAAAAACCTTCAGGGTCTCCGCCGCTGCCATCCCGGATCGAACCTTTGAAAGGGATGGGCCGCAGGATAACCAGTACCTGTTAAGACCTTGAAGGTTTTAATATCCGGGTCTTACACAGAGCGTGGGACCCGGAATACAGGCCGCTCCGTGGGTCGTCACAGGCGGTCCAGCGCTCCGGAAATAACTGGCAGCCCCGCAGAGCGGGGCATCTGCCGGCTCCCACGGGGACCGGCATGGTTCCCATGCTCGGGAGCCAGAATAATCCTGAAACATTGGGGCGGGTCCATCATAAAGCATGGAAGCTGTCCGGGAACAAAGCCTCACTGGGAATGCTTCCTGTCCCTCCTGGAATCAGACCCGCCCCTGCGTCTTTGCGATGCGCTGCACATCACCTGCGGCCGCTTGCTTTCCCGTTTACACGCGGCCGCATCCGGCAGTATTCGTAAGAGCTTCGTAAAAACCCTCCCCATAAACCGCCCAGAATCACATCTCCAGATCTATCCCCTGTTACAATTGGGGGATGAGTCTACCGGACTCCGGGAAAAACACACACGCAGGCATCCTGCAGGATACAGGAATCACGAATGGGAGGCAAAAATATGTTCCTCTATGAAGCGCCCCCGCAGGAAGAAACCCGGCGGGAAGAATCGTTGAAAAGCCGGCTGGAGGAAAAGTTCCTCGAAACGCGCACCATCCTGATCTTTGGTGAGATCAACCAGAAGCTGGCCCAGCGCGTCACCGAGCAGCTCCTCCTGCTCAACTCGATCTCCGACGAGGAGATCAAAGTAATCATCAACTCGCAGGGCGGGCATGTCGAATCGGGCGATACCATCTACGACATGATCCGCTTCGTCAAAGCCCCGGTCAAGGTGATCGGCACGGGCTGGGTGGCCAGCGCGGGTGCGCTGATCTACGCCGCCCCGCCGCGCGAGAACCGCTTCTCGCTCCCGAACACGCGCTTCCTGCTGCACCAGCCGCTGGGCGGGATGATGGGCAGCGCCCAGGATCTGGCCATCGAAGCCGAGGAGATCGTCAAAATGCGCGCTCGCCTGAACCGCATCATGGCCGAGGCGACCGGGCAGCCAGTGGAGAAGATCGAGCGCGACAGCGACCGCAACTTCTGGATGAACGCCCAGGAGGCCATGGAGTACGGCCTGGTGGGGCGCATCATCAAGTCAATGACCGAACTGGAGTAAATCAAGCGCGAGACGCCCGCCTGCGGGCGTCTCTTTTTCATTAACTGGGGCAGGCACATGGGAGCATTGATCGCCGTGGTGGGCAACACCGGAGCCGGCAAGACCACATTTGCTCACCAGCTCGCCAAACACGAAGGGTTCACCTGCGGGCTGGAGGACCTGATGGAACGACCGTTCCAGGCGCTATTTGCCCGTGATCTGCAGCGCTACGCACTGGCCAACCAGGTCGATTTCCTGCTCTACCGGGCGGAGCAGGAGCGGATCCTGCGCCAGGCGCCGGAAACCGGCGTGCTGGACGGCGGGATGGACCTGGATTTCTGGGTCTTTACGCGCCTGTTTCACGAGAAGGGGTATTTAAGCGCCGAGGAGTTCGATCTCTGCCGGCGCCTGTACACGCAGCTGCGCCTGTCCCTGCCGGCACCTGAGATGATCATCTGGCTGCAGGCTCCGCTGGAAGTGCTGGCGGCGCGCTACGCCCGGCGCGGCCGGCCGTACGAGATCGCCCGGCTGCAGGATCTGAAGGATATCGACCGCCTGCTGCAGGACTGGCTGGGAGCGGGCACAGAGGCAGCGGTGGTCAGGGTGGACGCCGGCCGCGACGACCCGGCTTTCTGCGAGGAGATCGAAGCGCTGCTGCCGCGCCTGCATGCACTATGACTGCGCATAGTCGGAATTGATTGCCGGCTGGCGGTTGGTAACACGCTGTCCTCAGGTTCACCGTGGACCACACCTGGAGGAAACCCTTGACCCAACCAGAAATTACTCCCCCGTCCAGCGAACTGGAGAGCTTCCTCTCCCAGTACTCGCCCGGGGTGCGCGAGCTGGCCCTGGCAGCCCGCCGCGCTGTCCTGGCTGCTCTGCCCGGCGCGGTCGAGATGGTCGACCCGCCCTCGAAGATCGTCGCCTACGGTTACGGGAAAAAGTATGCCGACCTGATCTGCTCCATCGCCCCCTATTCCGGCCACGTGAACGTTATCTTCAGCCGCGGCGTCGACCTGCCTGACCCGCAGGGCGTGCTGGAAGGGAGCGGCAAACGCGCCCGGCACGTAAAAATCCGGCGTCCAGAGGACGCCGGCTCTCCGGCTCTGCAGGAGCTGCTGCAGGCAGCCCTGCGCTTATACCGGGGATAACGTTAATCGTTTTCCAGCCCTTCAAGGAAAGCCAGTGCATCTTCGACATAGCCGCGGGAGTCTTCCAGGTAATCCAGCAGCACCTGCAGGCTGGTCAGGTTGAACACGTCCAGCACCAGGCCGGCCCGGGCGCGCCGGTTCCACTCCTCCAGCGAGCAGACTTCTCGCTGCAGGCTGTCGGCCGTATGCTGCGCCAGGCGGCCCAGGCTGCGCAGCGCTTCTCGCCGGCCGGCTGCCTGACGGGCGCTTTCATGGAAATCTGCCCCATTCCGCCGGCTGGCGGTCTGGTACAGGCGCTCCAGCCGGTCGCAAAATGTGCACAGCTCGAGCGCCGTGTGTGCGATCAGCGTGCACATTTCCATACGCTGCGCGGCAAGCTGCTGCGGGTAGGCGAGATCCGCGGTGGGGGTGATTTTGACCTGCGGTTCGGGGAGGCAGTGATGCGGAGAGGGGTGTGATGGGGAACCGCACGTCCTTTCCAGCCGTGAAAGGTCCATAACCCATTCCCTCCGCCGTGATTATAACATTGTAGAGCGAAAAAATAGAACAGAAGTTCTGATTATTGGCCTGCTGGGCCCCGCAGGCACTGTCGAAGACCGCCTGGCTTGACGACCCCCTCCCTGACCTCTCACAGGGGTAGGTTTTTAATATAAGGTTCAAGAATGTAATGCCGGATGAAGCAGAATGCCTGGAAACACGGCAGCACGGTCGCTTCGCCCGCAGGCACGCTGAGCGGAGGGGCCGACAGGCCCAGCAGTCGAATCGTGCCTGCGGGCAATGAATCTCGCACCCAGACGCCCCGATCGGCATGCTTCGCATGCTCGCAGGGAACTCTCCGGGGCCCGAAATCCATGTCCCAAAAGCAGCCGTGCCCGCTGACCACAGCCCATTCGATCCCCTGTGCGGGCACGGCTAATTTCTTACACAGCAGCCTTCAGGAACAGCAAACCTTTTTGACCCGGCCGCTTTCACTCTCCATTACCGTGCCTTTACGAAAGCGGGGTTGTCGTATGGGTTTCTGGCAGCGCACTCTGGATGACCGTGAATGTGGGCACCCCTGGAGACGGCGCATGTGAGGTTCTGCTCTTTGACGCATAAGAGTTGACATACCCTGTTGAGAACCAGGATGCTCATATTAAAATCCTACCCCCGCTTCGCCATGCGGATTACTCCGCACACAGAGGGGGTAAATTTCCGCGGTCATCCGCGTCCTCTGCGTCCTCCGTGTCCTCCGTGTCCTCCGTGTCCTGTCCCCCCCCGAATATACAGCAGCCTCAGCACTCCCTCACCTTCTCCAGCCCCGGGAACAGCACCTCCACCCAGTCTCCGGGCAGCTTATCCAGGCTCTCGACGATCAGGTCGGCCTGCTTCAGGGCCTCCGCCGGGTTGGTGGTCAGCACGGCCGCACACTGCATCCCCGCCGCTTTGGCCCCGGCCACTCCGGCGATCGAGTCCTCGATCACCACACAGTGCTCCGGCGAGGCGTCGAGCCGCCGGGCGGCCTCCAGGAAAACCGCCGGGTCGGGCTTACCGGGCAGGTTCGCCCCGGAGACGATGACATCAAAATATTTCAGGATATCCATCTCTTCCAGCAAAACTTCGATGTTCTCCATCGGCGCGGAGGAGCCCACTGCCTGGCGGAAGCCCCGGGCGCGGTTCTGCTCCAGCAGGGCGCGCACGCCCGGCAGGGGCTGCACCTGCCCGCGCACCGCTTCCCGGAAGCGGGCTTCCTTGCGCCCGGCGATGCGCCTGAACTCGCCCTCGTCGGGTTCGCGGCCCAGCAGCAGGGTGAGGACTTTGCGGTTGTTCATTCCGAACGTGCGGCGGAAGGTCTCGCGATCGAACGGGATGCCTTCCTCGCCCAGCGTCTCGATCCATGTTTCGTAGTGTATTTCGGCAGTGTCTACCAGCACACCGTCCATATCCCAGATCACAGCAATCAACGTACGGACCTCCATTTGTAAGATATTCCGCCCGATTGTAACCGCATGCGCCGGAAAACGGGTATGATTGCGGCAGGATCACCGCAGGTGGAGGAGGCTGGCAGTGGCGCTCAAACTGATCATCTTCGATATGGACGGCACCCTGGTGGAGAAGTTCACCCTCAACCTGCTCCCTGGGGTGCGCCCGTTTTTCGATCTGCTCTTGCGCGATGGCTGCGAGGCGCTGCCGCGCATCGCGGTGGCCACCAACCAGGGCGGGGTGGGGCTGCGCTACTGGCTGCAGCAGCGCGGGGAGCGCTTTTCCCAGTACCCCACCGAAGACGAGGTCGAGCGCCGCCTGTACGAGCTGGCGCAGCGGCTGGGCGCCGGCCTGCATCTGCTGACCTACGCCGCCTACCGTTACCAGACGAAAGAAGGATTCTGGGTGCCTGCCCCGCCGGGCGCCGGTGACCTCCCGCGCTGGCAGGCGGATTGGCGCAAGCCTGGTCCGGGGATGCTGCTGCAGGCCATGCAGGACGCCGGCGCCGGCCGCCACGAGACCCTCTTTGTCGGCGACAGCACCGAAGACCAGCTCGCCGCACAGGCGGCCGGATGCGCCTTCGTGTGGGCAGCCAATTTCTTCTCCCAGCGCTGGACCTGCGCCAGCCTGCAGGCCCTGCCCGCCGGTCTGCAGACCGGTGAACCCGGATAATCATGATCTAAATTTAGAGTTACGAATATCACCAGCAAAGGGTGACATTCCCAAGTACACCAAAAATCCCCTGTTCTGTATAATTCACGCGAACCTTACCGGTGCATCTGGCCCGCGCGGCTGTCCCATTTCCCCAATCACCAACATCGCTGGAGGTCTATTTCATGAACTCACGAGAACGCGTCCTGCTGGCCCTTAACCACAAAGAACCCGACCGTGTCCCCTTCGATCTGGGCGGCACAGTGGCAACAGGAATCCAGGCGCGCGCCTACACCCGCCTGCGCGATTATCTCGGCCTGCCCAAAAAGGAGGCCAAAATCATCGATATCCTGCAGCAGCTTGCCCAGGTGGATCAGGACGTCATGGACCGGCTGGGCGCTGATGTGAACAACGTCGCCCCGCGCTCCTCCGCCAGCTTTAACATCGAAATCAACGAGTCCGAAGACGGTCGCTATTACTACTTCTACGACGAGTACGGCGTGGGCTGGCGCATGCCCAAAGACGGCGGCATGTATTACGACATGTTCTACCACCCGCTGGCCGGGAACGTCACCCTGGAGCAGGTGGAGAACTACCCCCTGCCCGACCCGCTCGACCCGTCGCGCTTCGCCGGCATCCGTGAGGCGGCCCGCCGGGTGATCGAGGAAGAGCAGCGCGCTCTGGTGATCGGCAACATTTCGGCCGGCATCTTCGAGCTGTACATGTGGCTGCACGGGTTCAAAGACGGTTATGCCGACTGGGCCGGCAACCAGCCCCTGGCCCAGAAGATGATGCGCCGCTTCCTGGACCTGCAGCTGGCCTACTGGGAGAAGATGTTCGATGTCATGCAGGGCATCCCGATCGACGTCGTGCACATGGCCGACGACGTGGCCGGGCAGTACAACATGCTCATCTCGCCCTCTTCGTACCGTAAGTACCTCAAGCCCCTGCACAAGGAGCTGTTTGACTTCATCCACTCGCGGTCCGACGCCAAAATTTTCCTCCACTCCTGCGGCGCCATCCGCAAGATCATCCCCGACCTGATCGAGATCGGTGTGGACATCCTCAACCCGGTACAGGTCAACGCTGCAGATATGGACTCGGCCAGCCTGAAGCAGGAGTTCGGCAAAGATATCGTCTTCTGGGGCGGCGGTGTGGACACGCAGAGCGTCTTCGACGAAAGCCACACCCCCGACGAAGTCCGCAGGGACGTGCGCAAGCGCCTGGAGGACCTGATGCCCGGCGGCGGGTTTATCTTCGCCACCGTGCACAACATCCAGGGCAACGTGCCGCCCGAGAACATCATGGCCATGTGGGAGACCGTGCAGGAGTACGGCGTGTACTAGTGCTGCGGCGTGACCCGCCCGGGCACATGGCACGCATGGCCCCGGCATAATCGATCGCAGGACAGGGCTTTTTCCGGACCTCCGGAAGAGGCCCTGTTTTTTTCTCCAGGCCGCCCGCCCGGAAAGGTATAATGGCAGCATCATCTGTGCGCAATCAACAAGCTCAGGGTGCGGCAGGGAACACCCGGTCAGAGCAGAACCCCGCGCCTGCGTTGTTAAGAGGGAGAAAGGATTTCAATGCACACCTATGTCGTACTTCTGCGCGGTATCAATGTGGGCGGTAAAAATAAGGTTCCCATGGCGGAGCTGAAAAAATGCCTGGAAAACCTGGGTTTTTCGAATGTTTCGACCTACATCGCCAGCGGCAACGTCTTCTTAGATTCCGACAAATCCGCTGCTGAAGTTCAGGCGCTGGTCGAAGAAGCGCTGCCCCGGTGCTTTACACTCGATGACGAGCTCATTAAAGCCCTGGCGCTGACACCCGGTCAGCTCCAGTCCATTGTGGAGAACAAACCTGACGGCTTCGGCGAGCAGCCGGATAAATATCACAGCGACGCGATCTTTCTGATGGGGATCGATGCCTCCCAGGCGCTGCCCGTTTTCAGTCCACGGGAGGGCGTAGATAAAATCTGGCCGGGTGAGGGCGTGATCTACTCGCAGCGCCTCAGCGCGCAGCGGACAAAAAGCCGGCTCAACAGAATCATGGCCTCGCCGCTGTACAAGTCCATGACCATCCGGAGCTGGAGTACTACATCGAAACTGCTGGAGCTGTTGAAAAAGCGTGACACAGAACGCGAGGCGTAGAACAGGAGCCTCCCCTGGACAGCATCGAATCCTTCCGCAAGCTGTGTATGCAGGATCAGACCGTGCTGCGCGAGATCCTCACGCATCCCGGGCGTCATCCCGACTGGCGAGAATGCTTTCTGCGCCAGCATGCCCGCATGCACTCCGCCTGCCTTGACCCCCAGGGCGGCGGGTCGCTTGAGGATGCCGTATGTGAAAACGCCCCGGAGGAGGTGCTGCGGCGCATTCCGCCGCGCGGCGAGCACTCCATTGCCTGGGTCCTGTGGCACCTGGCGCGCATCGAAGATGTGACGATGAACGTGCTGGCTGCCGGGGATGAGCAGGTCTTCCGCCGGGAGGACTGGCCGGGCCGCCTGGGCGTGGACGTGGTCGAGACGGGCAACGCCCTGACCCCGCAGGAGATCGCCGCCCTGAGCGAAGCGGTGGACATCCCCGCGCTGCGCGCATACCGCCTGGCGGTGGGCCGCAGCACGCGCCGGGTCGTTTCCGCGCTCACGGTTTCCGGTTTATCGCGCCGTGTGGAACCCGGCCGGCTGGAGCGTCTGCTGGATGAAGGGGCTGTGGTAGAAGCCTCCCGCGGGCTGCTCGATTACTGGGGACGGCGCGATATCGCCGGCCTGCTGCTCATGCCTCCCACGCGTCACTGCCTGGTGCATCTCAACGAAGCGCTGGAAATCAAGCGCAGGCTGCTGCGCCCCTGAGGCAGGTTTCCACTTCCGTTCGATGGGGGCGTTCTTTGAATGGGAGCGGGACAGCTTCTTTTCGCGCGCCGTGCTTCCTGACGACCAGATCAGAGCACCAGGAGCAATTTCACTGAGCCCTGTAAGAAAGGCGCCTGGCGGCGGTGGGCGATATCTGTGTGCTGCCGCAGCATCAGGAGCAGCGGGTACAATTGCCCTGCGGCTTTCCTGCCGCAGGAGGACTGCTTTCGATGGACCCACAGACCATTCTCCGCATCTACGATGAAGAGGAGCGGCGCAGCCCGCACGCCGGGCCGGGCGAAGTCCACCGGCTGCCGGGGCTGACCTATCTGCTCAACGCCCCGCCGGGGCTGCTTTCCGGCTGGGTAATCTACACCAACCTGGAAGAGCAGGACGCCGACCAGGCCATTCGCTCCACGATCGACTTCTTCCGTCCCCTGGGCGGCGAGTTCGAATGGAAGGTCTACGACCACGACCGGCCGGCGGACCTGAAAGAGCGCCTGCTTTCCGCCGGGTTTGTCCCCGAGGAGCGCGAGGCGCTGCTGGTGTTCGACCTGCAGGCCGCCCCGCCCGAATTCTGGGAAGGGACGCCGGAGGGCAGCATCCGCATCGAGCGCCTCAGCGACCCGGTGCAGGTGGACGAGATCATCCGCATCGAAGCGCAGGTCTGGGGTGAACCGTTTGACGATCTGGGGGATTTTCTGCGCACCCGCCTGCAGCAGCACCCCGACCGCATCAGCCTGTTCCTGGCTTATGCCGGTGGGAAGCCGGCCAGCAGCGCCTGGACGCTCTATGAGCCGGGCAGCCGCTTTGCCGGCCTGTACGGCGGCGTCACGCTGCCCGACCAGCGCGGCAGAGGGCTGTACAGGGCCCTGGTGCAGGCCCGCGCCCGCGAAGCTCGCCAGCGCGGCGTGCGCTTTCTGTCGGTGGACGCCAGCCCGATGAGCCGGCCAATATTAGAAAGGCTGGGCTTCGTCTACCTGACCAGTTCCCAGCCTTTCATCATGCGTTTTGACGGCGAATAATTTTGCCGGCCGTTTACACGACCATCCCGTTCTTGATCACCGTCTCCACCCGGTTCACGCCGATCTCGTAGACCAGATGGCGGTAGTCGGGCATGTCCAGCACCAGCAGGTCGGCCTGCTTGCCGGGTTCGATCGAGCCCAGCTTTCTGCCCATGCCCACCGCATAGGCGGCGTTGATTGTGGCGGCGTTCAGCACCTCGGCCGGCATCAGCCGCTGGAAGCGGCAGGCGATCGCCATCGCCAGCGGCATAGACGGGCAGGGCGCCGAGCCGGGATTGATGTCGGTGGCCAGGGCCAGCACGCCGCCGGCATCGATCAGGCCGCGGGCATCGGCGAATTTGTCGCTGCCCAGGTGGAAGTTCACCACCGGCAGCACCACGCCCACCGTATCGGACCCCGCCAGCGCCCGCAGCTCTCCCGGCTGGGTGACGTCCAGATGGTCCACCGAGACGGCGCTCATCTCCAGCGCCAGCGATACGCCCCCCAGGCTCTCGAACTCGTCGGCGTGCAGTTTGGGACGCAGCCCCATCGCCCGGCCGGCTTCCAGCACCACGCGGCTCTGCTCCAGGTCGAACACCCCGGCTTCGCAGAACACATCGCAGTAGAATGACTTGCCCTGTCTGGGGAAGGGTGACTTCGCGTACCATTCCGCTGCGGCCGGCAGCATCTCGGCGACGATCAGCTCGAGATAGCCCTCATGGTCCCCTTGAAATTCCGGCGGATAGGCATGTGCGCCCAGAAAAGTGGGGACGATGTCCACAGGCAGCGCCTGCTGCAGGCCGGAGATCACCCGCAGCATCTTGAGCTCGTTTTCCACGTCCAGCCCGTAGCCGGTCTTGATCTCGAGCGTGGTCGTGCCCAGGCGCAGCATCTCCTCCACCCGCTGGCGGGATTGCGCGAGCAGTTCCTCTTCGGATGCCTGGCGCACGGCCCGCATGGTGCTGGCGATGCCGCCGCCGGCCTGCATGATCTCCATGTACGTCGCCCCGCCCAGGCGCTGTTCGAACTCGCTCACGCGGTCGCCGGCGTACACGACGTGGGTGTGCGGGTCGACGAACCCCGGGCAGACGACCTTACCGCTGGCGTCGATCTCCTGGCTGGCGGTGCAGCGGGCGCGCAGGTCAGCGCTGGGGCCGGCCTCTACAATCTTCCCGCCGGTTATGGCCACGGCCCCGTCCGGGATCAGGCCGGGATCGCGCATGGCTTTCCCGCGCTTCGGTCCATCAGGGGAGGCACAGGTGACCACCTGCGCCGCGGAGTGGATCAGCAGGTCAACGTTCATGCTGTGCTCCCGGTTTTGAGCATGGGGATCTTGATCCCGGCGCGGCGCGCAAATTCAATCGCCTCGGGGTAGCCGGCGTCCACATGACGGGCAACGCCCATGCCGGGGTCGGTGGTGAGCACGCGCTGCAGGCGGCGGGCTGCCGCTTCCGTGCCGTCGGCGACGATCACCTGGCCGGCGTGGATGCTGTAGCCGATGCCCACGCCGCCCCCGTGGTGGATGCTCACCCAGGTGGCGCCGCCAACGGCATTAATCAATGCGTTCAGCAGCGGCCAGTCGGCGATGGCGTCCGAGCCGTCGAGCATGCCTTCCGTCTCGCGGTTGGGGCTGGCCACCGAGCCGCTGTCCAGATGGTCGCGGCCGATCACGATTGGGGCGCTGACCTTGCCCTCGGCCACCAGCTCGTTGAATCGCAGGCCGGCCTTCGCCCGCTCGCCGTAGCCCAGCCAGCAGATGCGCGCCGGCAGGCCCTGGAACTCCACCTTCTGCTGCGCCATGCGGATCCAGCGCCGCAGGTGCTCGTCCTCCGGGAAGAGCTCCAGAATGGCCTCGTCGGTGGCGTACAGGTCCTGGGGGTCACCCGAGAGCGCCACCCAGCGGAAGGGCCCTTTGCCCTCGCAGAACAGGGGGCGGATGTAGGCCGGTACGAAGCCGGGATAAGAGAAGGCATCCCTGACGCCGGCGTCGTAGGCGCGCTGGCGCAGGTTGTTGCCGTAATCAAAAACCACCGCGCCCTTTGCCTTCCAGTCCAGCATGGCCTGAACGTGGCGGGCCATGGATTCATAGGAGCGGCGCTGGTACTCATCCGGATCGCGTTTGCGCAGCTCGGCGGCTTCTTCCAGGCTCAGGCCGGCGGGGATGTAGCCGTACAGCGGGTCGTGGGCCGAGGTCTGGTCGGTGACCACGTCGGGGACCACCCCGCGCAGCACCAGCTCGGGCAGGATCTCGGCGGCGTTGCCGATCAGGCCCACCGAGAGCGGCTCTCTGCGCTGCAGGGCCTCTTCCACCCAGGTCATGGCCTCTTCCATGTTGTCCGAGACGCGGTCGATCTGGCGCAAAGCCAGGCGGCGCTCCGCCCGCCAGCGGTCCACTTCAATGATCAGCCCCACGCCCTCGTTCATGGTGATGGCCAGCGGCTGCGCGCCGCCCATCTCGCCCAGCCCGGCGGTGACCACCAGCTTGCCGCGCAGGCTGCCCCAGCCGTGCTGGCGGGCCAGCGAGCCCAGGGTCTCGTAAGTGCCCTGCAGGATGCCCTGCGTGCCGATGTAAATCCAGCTCCCGGCGGTCATCTGGCCGAACATGATCAGCCCTTCTTTTTCCCAGCGGTCGAAGTTCTCCTGGGTGGCCCAGGCGGGCACGATGTTGGAGTTGGCGATCAGCACGCGCGGGGCGTCTTCGTGCGTGGTGAACACCGCCACCGGCTTGCCCGACTGCACCAGCAGGGTTTCGTCGGGTTCCAGGTTGCGCAGGGACTCGAGGATGGCATCGAACGCCTCCCAGCTGCGGGCGGCCTTGCCCCGCCCGCCGTACACGATCAGGTTCTCGGGGTCGCCGGCTACCGCGGGGTCCAGGTTGTTCTGGATCATGCGGTAGGGGGCCTCGATCAACCAGTTCTTGCAGGTCAACTGCGTGCCGCGCGGCGCGCGCACGGTGCGAGCCATATTTTGCCTCCGTTGGTAGGGATTTGGTCCGGGTTAATTCTACACCGATTGCAGGACTGGCTGCGGGATTTCGTAGATGAGATTGCGGCGGCGGGTGATGCTGCGCATGCCGGCCGCCGCTCACGCAGATGGACACTGATATTAATTCCCTCCCCTGCATGGCAGCCGCCGGCAGGCAGGCGTGCTTAAGCGGGGGAGGGTCAGGGTGGGGCTGACAGCGGATGACCACCTGCAGTCGCTCGAGAACGGATTGAACGGATAACAGTCCAGACAGATCCGCGCTCACTCTCTAAGCGCCGTGCCCACTGGTGCGATAAGCTCACTCCGCTTTATACAGCGCTTTGAAGCCTTTTAAAAAGGCAGTTGGAAATGCGCTGAAGTGATCTTCCTCCTCGACGATCAGCGTCTCCAGATGCAGCCCTTCATACCCGCGGCGCTTCAATGTATCAACGAATGTGTGCAGACTGGGGACGATATTCTCCTCCTTTTCCCCGGCTGCGAAGAAAGCGCGCACGGGAAGCGATTTGCGCCCACTGGCAAGCTGCTGCTCATCGGCAAGGAAATGGGGCAGCATGCTGTCGAAAACCCCGCTCACGATGAGGTATCTTGAAAACAGATCCGGTTCATGGAGCATTGCGTAGAGGGTAAACATCCCGCCCGTTGAATACCCGGCGAGGCAGCGGTCCTGTGGGTCGGCAGAGTAGGTGTCTTCGATGAAAGGGATCATCTCCTGTTTGAGGAACTGTAGAAAATCATCCGCCCGTTTCTGTTCCGGTTCGCCCTCGGGATTTTCCGGCGGGTCGTAATCGATATCGCGCGCCGCCGCCCACTCGTCCAGCGTGGAAACATGATGGCCCAAACCCACGATCAGGCATTCGGGCACCGTCTCCAGGATATTAAGGAACATGATCACCGTAGCAATATGCCCCAGGAGAACCTCTGCATCCGTCAGGTAAACAACCGGATACCTGTGACCGGGTTTCGGATAGCCGGGCGGCAGCCAGATGGAGATCTGATAATTAATTCCCATGATGGAAGAAGGAAAATCCCGCACCTCGGTGCCGAGGATTGTGGCTGGAGGAAGTGAATTCGCCATCGGGTTCTCCTTGTGTGATCAATGGTTTAGAATATAACCAAATAATGGAGATAAACTATATCACAATGCCTTCGTAAGAAAACAGATTCATGGGCGATTCTCGCAAGGAAGAATACGATTTCAGCCGCGCGAAGCAGGGCAGAGTCCTCCCCATTCCGCCCGGGAAAGAACTCATCACCATCCGCCTGGACGCTGATATTCGGGACTGGTTCCGGCGGCAGGCGGAGGAACAGGGATGCGGTAATTATCAGACGATGATCAACCAGGCGCTCCGGGAGTACATGCTCAGCCAGAGCAGCGTCCTGGAAGATTTGCTGCGCAGGATTGTGCGGGAGGAACTGGCACAGTATAAACCCTGACGGGGCACAGCTTTCTCAGCGGCGGATGTGTGATCCTGGCTGCAGGTCTGCACGGCGCCAGGTGATTCTCTTACCCGGGTGAAGCAGGAAAACTCGATCTCCATTCGTAGGGGATAACTGCGACCGGACAGGCTGTGAGAGCCTGATACGGATAAGCAAAAACCGCAGATGGATCCATGTCCATCTGCGGTTTTTCGCTGGACTGCCAGCACTCACCGCGACCGGAAGAGCACGAAGGTGCCGTCGGCGTTGGTGTGCACCTCGTAATCACGCCCGTCCGCCTTAACCATCACCAGGTACCCGGGCACGAAGGAGGGCGAGCACAGCAGGTCTTCACGCTCGAAGCCCAGGCAGGTGTTGTCCCAATCGCGCGCTTCCACGCTGGTGACGGATGTCTTGCTCACGTCGATCCCCAGGTGAGCGGCGATCGCCTGGCGGGCGGCGGCGACGGCCTTGTCCTGATCGGAGGGGGCCGGCGGCGGTGTGCTCACCACGCCGCCTTCACGAATGGACGGCACCAGCCAGAAGGCCTGGGCATGGGAGGCGCGGCCGTTGTTGTCCACGCTGAGGATGAACTGCACCTTCTGCCCGGCCAGGGCGCTCAGATCCACGTCCACGCGGGTGATCTTCCCGTCGTAGACCTCGTGCCAGCGGCCCAGGTTGGTACTGCTGCCGCCGTTGATGCGGTAGTCCAGGCTGAAGGTCACGTCGCAGCGGTTGTACCCGTTCAGACAGCCGATGTCGGCCACGAAGTGATCGCCAGCGCGCACCTTATACTCGGGGTACGTGCCCGAGATCCAGCCGTCGCTGCTCTGGTTCGGGCGCATCCACAGGGTGGATTCGTCCTCGCGGCGGCCGTTCTCCAGGCGGGGATTGTTCGTGTACTGCACCGAGCCGGCCGGGTCATCCGAAGAGCCCGAGCAGTTGATCACCCCGGCGCCCGTGCGCCATTCTGCGCTGCAGAGATTGCCTGCGAAGTCGTACGGGTAGTCCAGCACCGGCGGGGCGACCACGCGGATATCGACCCAGAAAGCGGTCTTCCCGTCGCGGCCGACGCCGAAGTACTCGCCCGTGTCGCTGCGCAGCATCCAGTAGCCGCGGTAATTCCCGTCTTTCTTCGGGGCGCGCAGGCTTACCGACAGGTCGACAGCCTCACCCGGGTGGACGCGGCCGGGCAGGGGGATCACCGGATTACCGTCCATCAGGGACCCGTCAACAAAGACCAGGTTGTACTTCTTTGTCCAGATGCAGGAACCGGTATTCTTCAACCGCCAGGTCTTGGTGAACGATGCCGAGGGGCCAAAGCGTGTGCCGTCGCTCACGCTGATATCGGCGACCAGCTCCGCCCGGTTGCAGGGCTGCGGCGTGGGAGTGGGCGGCATCTGGGTGTTCGTCGCGCTGGGCAGCGGCGTGGGCGAGGGCGGAACCGCCGTATCGGCCGGCGGCGGGGTCTGCGATGGGGCGGCCGTCTGCGTGGGCGGCACGGTTTCCACAAAATCCGTCGGTACTTCAGCCGTCGCGGTGCCAGGCAGCACCGCCT
>Ga0134098_1001960_pt1 | contig 15623 bp, 12 predicted proteins | sample 9_3taG_FD_94456 | JGI IMG/M metagenome (GOLD analysis project Ga0134098, IMG submission 94456) | Switchgrass degrading microbial communities from high solid loading bioreactors in New Hampshire, USA - 9_31_10_142_A3 metaG | ecosystem: Engineered > Bioreactor > Semi-continuous > Anaerobic >... | reverse complement strand
GTTAAACATATATGCACCATTCCTTCTATTTCATTATGTGCATATATTATATAACATTTTGTACTTCCATAAAAGTTGTATTTTTACATATCATTTACCCACACAAAATAGCGAAGCACCAATCACTTTTTCTGTTTTATACAATACCCAGTTCTTAAATAAACTTTAATTTATATATTATATCTGCTTCCCTCAAGGTAAATATATTTATTGGTATATACAAATTATGTCAATCTCTGCAATACAAATCCCTTGTATATACCTTATCAACTACATCCTCTATTTCTTTTGCCATTCTGTTAGCAACTATCACATCAGATAATTTTTTGAACTCATCCAAATCTCTAATAACTCTTGAATTATAAAAATTATCCTCTTTTAATGCAGGTTCATAAACAACAACTTCTATACCCTTAGCCTTAATTCGCTTCATAACCCCCTGAACAGCAGATTGTCTAAAATTATCAGAGTTCATCTTCATTGTCAGCCTATATATTCCAACAACCTTAGGATTCATTTTTATAATCCTATCTGCAATATGATCTTTTCTTGTTCTATTAGCCTCCACTATGGCTGTCATTATGTTCTGAGGCACATCCTCATAATTTGCCAGTAACTGTTTTGTATCCTTAGGCAAACAGTATCCGCCATAACCAAAGGATGGATTATTATAATGAGTACCGATACGTGGATCCAGACATACTCCTTCAATAATTTGCTTTGTATTCAATCCTCTAATCTCTGCATAGGAATCAAGCTCATTAAAATATGCTACTCTTAGTGCAAGAAATGTATTTGCAAATAACTTTATCGCTTCAGCTTCCGTTGGGTTAGTAAAAAGAACAGGAACATCCTTCTTTATGGCACCCTCTTTAAGAAGTTCTGCAAACACCCTTGCCCTCTCTGATTGTTCCCCCACTACAATTCTTGAAGGATAAAGATTGTCATAAAGTGCCTTTCCTTCTCTTAAGAATTCCGGCGAAAAAATTATGTTATCTGTTTCAAACTTTTCTTTTATTTTCTCCGTATAACCTACGGGTACTGTTGACTTTATAACCATTATTGCATCCGGATTTATTGACAACACATTTGCTATAACCGCCTCTACCGTCCTTGTATCGAAATAGTTTTTATCCGGATCATAGTTTGTGGGAGTTGATATAATAACATATTCCGCATCCTTATAGGCTAAATAATTATTCGTAGTTGCAGTTAAATTCAAATCTTTTGTTGTAAGGTATTCTTCAATCTCTTTGTCGATTATAGGAGACTTTTTGTTGTTTATCATATCTACTTTTTCATGAATAATATCCAGTGCTATTACTTCATTATGTTGAGCTAGAAGAACAGCATTCGACAACCCCACATAACCTGTTCCGGCAATTGCTATTTTCATTTATTTTGTCCCCCTTACCTTACTAATATATCAGCAATTCTCTTGCTGGCAAACCCATCCCCATAAGGGTTGCTGGCACAACTCATCTTCTCATACTCCACATTGTCCTCAAGCAACAGCTTAAAATTCTTATAAATTACTTCTTCATTTGATCCAACTAACTTTAGAGTTCCTGCAGCTATACCCTCAGGTCTCTCAGTAGTATCTCTCATAACTAAAACAGGCTTGCCCAAACTCGGTGCTTCTTCCTGTATACCTCCGCTGTCTGTCAATATCAAATAAGACCTAGCAAGAAAGTTATGAAAGTCCAGTACATCTAAAGGTTCAATAATTCTAATCCTGTCACATCCTCCAAGAATCTCATTGGCAGCTTCCCTTACCACCGGGTTCATATGTATAGGATATATTGCTTTTATATCTTTGTGTTCATCTACTATTCTCTTGATAGCCCTGAACATATTCCTCATCGGCTCACCAAGATTTTCTCTTCTGTGTGCAGTTATCATGATAAGCCTGCTATCTGAAGCCCATTCCAACTGTTCATGAGTATAGTCTTCACGAACTGTGGTTTTAAGAGCATCAATTGCTGTATTCCCTGTCACAAAAATCGTAGCAGGATCTTTTCCTTCATTTATTAAGTTTTGTTTTGAAACCTCTGTTGGTGCAAAATTATATCTTGCTATTATCCCAACAGCTTCACGATTAAATTCCTCTGGATAAGGTGAGTAAATATTATATGTCCTAAGCCCGGCCTCAACGTGTCCAACCGGAATTTGCATATAAAAACACGCTAAAGCTGTTACAAAGGTTGTAGAGGTGTCCCCATGAACCAATACCACATCCGGTTTTACCTCTTCCAACACAGCCTTAGTTTTCTCTAATATATTTATTGTAATATCAAATAATGTTTGCTTTTCCTTCATTATTGACAAATCGTAATCAGGTACTACGTCGAATGCTCTTAACACCTGATCCAGCATTTCCCGATGCTGTCCTGTTACAGATACTATTGTCTCCAGTTCGTTTCGTGTCTCTAATTCTTTTACAACAGGACACATCTTTATGGCTTCAGGTCTTGTACCAAAAACAACCATTACTTTTTTCTTCATTTCAATCTTACCTACTTTTTTTATAATTTATATACACCATCAAGGTTGCAAATATTTCTTGTGTCGAGAATAAGCTTGTCTTTAATTTTATTCATGTTTTCTTTAATATGATCATGTGATACCATAATAACCAAAATCTCTATTTCATTTATAAAGTCTTCAAAATTCATAAACTGATGATCTACAATTCTTTCCTTAACAAACGGATCAAAAACCTTAACTCCAAAAGCTAAGTGTTCGTCCATTCTTTCTAATAATTGAAGTGTAGGACTTTCTCTTACATCATCAACGTTTTCTTTATAAGTCAACCCATATAACCCAACCTTGGAGATATCTGTGACATTATGCTCTCTCATAATGTCTCTGATCCTCTTTAATACATGTGTTGGCATCGAGTCATTTATTTTTCTGGCAGTTAAAATTAAGTTGGTTAAATCGGGATAATCACCTACCAAAAACCATGGATCTACCGAAATACAGTGACCTCCAACACCAGGTCCCGGTTGCAAAATATTAACACGTGGATGTTTATTTGCTATTCTTATGATTTCATACACATCCATATTATCTTTTCTGCAAATCTTGGCCAACTCATTAGCAAATGCAATATTAATATCCCTATATGTGTTTTCAACAACCTTGGACATTTCAGCCGATCTTATATCTGTAACAACAATTTCTCCCTTACAGAAACTTGAGTATAATTCCTTGACTTTCTCACCAATTTCCGGCTCATCGGCACCTATTGTCCTTGAATTGTGTTCAAGCTCATAAATCATATTTCCGGGGATAATCCTTTCAGGAGCATGGGCAAGATGTACGTCTTTACCTAGCACAAATCCCCTCTTTTCAATTTCGGGTCGAACATATTTATCAATTGTCCCAGGTGATATAGTTGACTCTATTATTAATATTGCCCCTTTTTCACAAACATCTAGAACAGTATCGACAGCTGAAATCACATATTTCGGGTCGAGTTTTTTGCTCTCCTTTACATAAGGAGTCGGAACCGAAATGATATAAGTATCTGTCTTCTGATATTCTGTAGTAAACTTAATTCCATTTGATAAAGCCTCTTTAAATAATTCTTCCAATCCTTCTTCTTCAAATGTAAGTTGTCCATTTTGTAGAGAACGAATCAACTTTTCATTGTAATCCGTTCCGATTACCTTAACCCCACTTTTGGCAAACATCAAGGCTGTTGGCAATCCTATATAACCCTGTCCTATTACGTTAATCATATTCGTTTTTCCCCCAATACACTATTTATAACCTCTATAAGTTTATTTGTCAAAACTTTAAAATCAAAATCTGAAGCTCCTAACTTAGCCCTTTTTCCGTATTCCTCATATTCCTCTTCTGACATGTTCTTAATTTTTAATATAGCATTAGACAAGCTTTCAGGTGTACAATTCTCCAGTTCAAAACCACATTTATATTTATCAATTATCGAATAACCCATTTTTACTGTTGAAATAACGGGCTTACCCGAAGCCATATACTCAAAAAGCTTATTTGAACTATTTCCTCTGGTCCAATTATATTGGGTCTGAGAATAATTCAAAATATTTACGGAGGACTTGCTTAATATATACGGTATAAATTGTTTGTTAACAAAACCCTTCATTTTGACATTATGCAAACCTTCTTCTGCAACTCTTTTCTCCAGCAACTCCCTTTCATTACCGTCACCGTAAATAAGGAATTGAATGTCTTTTTCATTCTTTAATAATGAGGCTGCATCCAAAATAATTCCAACATTGTTTACGGGTCTGATTGCACCTGCATAAACAACATTAAACTTATTTGAGTTTAAATCTGCATCCTCAAGCTTCTTCTCCCTTATTGACTTTTCAAAGTCTTCAATACTAAGTCCGTTATTTATATAATAAGCTTTCTTTAAATCAATATCTCCGCCATGTTCTGTATCCCATTTTTTTTCTTTAATATAATCAGTATCTCCTTCTTTTGTAAAAACAAGGGCATTTGCTTTTTTATAAATCCAGTGTTCTCCTTTGGTTAGTATTCTACCAATAATACCGTTTTCCTTTACTCTTCCATACATGAAAATCGCTTCAGGCCATAAATCTCGAATCTCACAAATACAAGGGATATTTAGTTTTTTTGCAATTTTGATGCCTGCAACCATAGTCAATGGATGAACACTTGAAGCAATAATTACATCCGGCTTTCCATGTAATCTTGCATATTCTTTTGCAACCGGAAAAAGGTTTAGATAAAACGAACCCATGTTTTTTACTCGCTGAAAACCATTTCCCCTATAATCAGCTGTTTTTACAAACACATATGGGATATCATTTAGTATATCTGTTGAATACTTATTATCATTAACATTAATAACTTGATTATTTGTATGCCTTACATTAGCACAAAAAATTGTAGGCTGATAACCACTTTTTATTAGGTTTTCTGCGAACCAGTAATGTCTACCACCTTTATTAAAGTAACTATTAGTTGCATAATGGTTCATTATCCAAATCTTTTTTTTGGACATAATTCTACTACCTCATTTCTTAATTGACCCATTTATTATTTTAACTTCATTATATTTCATCATATAAATTCCCTCTTTATACTCTCCAATAGCTTCTCTATTTTCTTTACCACTAATATTATTAATAATCATTTCGGGAACATTAACCCCACATTCAAATGCATGTGGATAGCCTCCTCCAAAACGTGGGTTAACCTCAGAAATATAATACTCACCATTTATTTTAAAAATATCAATATCAATAATCCCTTTAAATCCAGCTTTCTTTACAAATCTTGTAATTAAATCAAAGAGTTTTTCATCCTTAACTGATACAGACTTATCCGTCTCTCCCGCTCTCATTTTAATTTTTTCTTTTGTAAATATCGCTACTGGTTCACATGAAATTATATCTATATACACATCGGCACCATATTCGATGCCATCCATAAATTCTTGAATCATTAAATTATCATAACGGCTAAATAACAACTCAACTTCTTCTTTAGAAACTACCTTATTAATATTAATACTAGCACTGCCTTTTACTGGTTTTACAAATACAGGATAATCAATCTTGCCTGCTTCTACGTCATTGTAAAACTCTTCTTTACTTATATAGCTTCTTACAGTTTTAAATCCATTTTGAATAAGAAACTCATACATTTTATATTTGTCAAAACACATTTCCACTAAATCAAAATCAGAAATAATTGGTGTTGTACCTATATTTAAAATTTTCTGTTTATTTTCTGCAAGCAAACTCAATTCAGGGTCTATAAGTGATAAAACAGCTTTGATGTTATTCTCTTTGCAAATTGATAAAATTCTATCTAAATACCCTTCTTCTTGCATGTTTGGGACAACAAAATGCTTGTCTGCATCATAAAGAGCAGGTGCTAATTCGCTGCAATCTGTTGCAAAAACCTGTCCCCGTCCAGCTAATTCCTTTTTGAAATATTGCACAACTTTATTTCTTGTTCCACAACTTAATATCAAAATGTTAATAGAATCACACATCTGCTATATCCCCCAAATCATCAAAAAATAGTGGCGTACCACCTGTATGAATAAATAAAATATTCTTCTCTGCTATTTCATTTTTCTTAATATACTCTTTCATTCCCCAGTATGCTTTACCAACATAAGTAGTATCCATTGGTATACCGTCATGTACTAAAACATCTTTAATAGTCATCAAAATATCATTATTATATGAAACATACCCGTCCAGTACAAAATCATCCACAAAATTAACAACATCAGATGACACTTTTCCCACATTAACACTGTCCAAATACTCATTCACACTATCAAGTACAACCTGGCCCCCATAAGGATTTTTACGTGCATAACTAATCCCAACTATTTCACTTTTACCGCAACGAATTATGTTACCGCAAATAAGACCAGCTTGTGTAGTGCCTGTTCCTGATGCTAAGAATATATAATCAAATTTAAGTCCACTTTCATTCTCAAAATCTAAAATTTCTTCATAGGCATTCACATACGCCTGAGTACCTATATTACCATGACCGCCGCCCTGTATAAAATATGGCTTATGTTTCTCATCTTCTAACTCCCGCAGCTTCTTGTTAATCGTATCGCTAACTTCAGATACTCTACATTGTATTACCTGTGAACCAAATAACTTAACCATTTTGCTGTTATTAGTGGGCTCACTTGCTTCTATTGGAGATATAATTAAGCAAGGTAGTCCTTTAGATGCCGCAATATTCGATATGACCCGGCAATGGTTAGAACTGCTGCTGCCATAAGTAACAACGCAATCAGCACCCTTTGCAACAATATCTTCGAAAAACAACACTGATTTCCTCGCCTTATTTCCTCCAAAAGATATTGGTAAAAGGTCATCACGTTTTATATAGAAATTGTTTTTATTCAAATTCTCATTTAATTTGTGAACAGGAGTTGCTTTGACTCTATCAAAATACACTTTTGTTTTTCCTCCTAAGCCTATTTAAAGTATTGTTCTAAATCAATTCCATAAACATATCTATCAATATTTCGTCCATTGTGAATTAAATCTTTCTTTAATAATCCTTCTTTTTCAAATCCAATCTTCTCAAACAACTTCTGAGCCGAAATATTATCTTTTTCAGTATAGAGATACACCTTTATAAGATCCAATTCCTTATAAGCCATCTCTAACAACAGCTTAGTAGCTTCGTAAGCAATTCCTTTTCCTTTAAACTCCTCTCCACCAAGGCAAATATAATATTCTGCTTTTTTATTTTTCTTATCGATATTCAACAATCCTATTAATCCAGCAGGTTCATTATTGTAAGTTATAGTATAATCCGCTCTATCTTCTCTATCTACAATGCTTTTGAACCAAATTAATGTTTTATCCTCCCTAATGGGCAAATCATAATGAAGATATTTATTATTATTATCATCATTAATCCACTTAACTTTATATGGTATATCTTTTTCTTCAAATTTGCGAATGCCTACTGACATATTATATCACTCTACCTATATTAAACATTTATTTCTGACTTAGACTCATTTGCTGTCTCTTTTTCTACCGGTCTATATATGTTTTCACGAACAAATACTTTTTTCAAAGTTTTAAAAAGTATCTTAATATCCAGCAGGATATTAAACTTTTCCATATACTCAATATCTATAGCAATTCTCTCATCCCAAGGAACTGAATTTCTAACCGTCACTTGCGTTAATCCTGTCATACCGGGACGCATTTCAAATCTTTTTTTTGCCCAATCAGGGTAGTTGTCATACCCATCGTACGGAAAATACGTAGCTGGAGGCCTCGGTCCTACCATGCTCATGTCTCCCACCAATACATTCCACAGTTGAGGAAGTTCGTCCAAGCTGGTAGCACGCAGAAATTTACCAACTTTAGTAATTCTGTCATCATTCTCACTATTTATTTTAAGCCCATCTCCAATTTTTTCTGCATTAACCACCATTGTTCTGAACTTAACAATTTTAAAAACTTTACCCTTCTTGCCCAGCCTTTCCTGTCTGAAAAATATAGGTCCCTTCGATGTAAATTTTACAGAAAAAGATATAACTATCAATAACGGAAGAATCAGAATTATTCCAAATAGACTTCCAAAAAAGTCTATGCATCGCTTGATAAACAAATTCAATTTCCTCATTCTACTTCCACAACCCCTTAATAATTCCACATACTCTATTTAAATCATCATCGGTCATCTTCGTATCACTCGGCAGACAAACACCGTTTTCAAATATGCTTCTTGCCACATCGCCGCCAATGAAGTCATACCCTTCATAAAACGGCTGCATATGCATCGGTTTCCAGATAGGTCTAGACTCTATATTTTCTTTCTCAAGAGCCTCTATGATATCAATGGGTTTAATCTTACCGCTCAAAGTTAAACAGCTTAACCAATAATTCGGCTTATCCCACTCATTTTCAGGCATAAACTTTACACCCTCAAGTTCACCCAGCTCCCTCTTGTAAAACTCAAAGATGTATTTCTTTTTCATAACTCTCTTGTCCAGTACCTTCAGCTGTCCCCGTCCGATACCGGCTACAATATTGCTCATTCTGTAGTTGTAGCCCAATTCGCTGTGCTGGTAGTGTCTTGCCTTATCCCTTGCCTGGGTGGCCCAGAACCTTACCTTTGCTATTCTCTCCTCATTGTCGGAAACCAGCATACCCCCGCCGGAGGTGGTGATAATTTTGTTTCCGTTAAAGGAAAAGATGCCATAATCACCAAAAGTACCGGTGTACTTTCCTTTATAAGTAGTACCCAAGCTTTCGGCAGCATCTTCAATCAAAGGTACATTATGCCTCCTGCAAATTTCAACTATTCTATCTAAATCCGCAGAAATGCCATATAAATGAACAACCAGAACAGCCTTTACCTTCGGATACTTTTTAAAGGCCGCTTCTAAGGCATCGGGATCCATATTCCACGTTTTGTAGTCACTGTCTATAAAAACCGGAGTTGCATTCTGATAGATAACAGGATTAACGGTAGCGGAAAAGGTAAGACTCTGACAGAATACAATATCGTCCTTTTCGACTCCTACAGCCTTTAGAGCCATATGAATGGCTGCCGTACCTGAAGACAAAGCGGCAGCATGTTTTGCTCCGACTTTTTCAGAAAGCTCTCTTTCGAACCCGTCTACATTAGCTCCCAAAGGTGCAATCCAATTGGTTTCAAATGCTTCATCTATATATTTTCTTTCGTAACCTTCATCGCTCATATGGGGTGATGAAAGGTAAATTTTAGCCCCCATTTTACATGACTTCCTTCCTCACAAAATATATTATTTACATAATAACTTTCATTTTTTTCCTCAAATACCAGTGAAATTTATATAATTGACATTTTTTATATTGTTTATTAATGTTAATTATTTAAATCTTTTCCAAATTAATTAAATAACTATAGACTATTATACATCCACAAACTCCACACTGTCAATTAAAAAGCCCTTGAATTTCTATCATATAAATATGCATTGAAATAGCATTCTTGATACCATTTTATTTTACCCCACATTTAATATTAACCTATTGAATATGTCCTGTCAAGTCAGTAAAATAATTATAGACACAAAATATTAAATTAATATTAAATTATTTAAATTCCATTTACTTATACCGAAAGATTTATTATAATTGAAACAATCTCCTTAGATTGTTACTTTATTATGTATAATTGTATAATAAAAAAAGTGTAGTAGGATACAAACTTTTTAACGTTTTCGTATATTTATAATAGACACAATTGAATCATTGTAGTTCGGTGGAGATAATATTTTTAGATTATATAAAAACTGTTCACAAAATACCGTTTTTTATGGTATTATATTATTATATACTAGTACAATTTTATGATCAATCAAGAAACAGGAAATCAGTATATTATTGTCGGACAGACGTTTGCAACAATTGCTACCTTAATAAACTGTTTTATTCGACACTTCACCAACACATAATATTAAACTGCTAACAACCGTTTTTTTTGCAAATACTTCGAAACGATGAGCTAATTGTGTTGCTATACATCCTTATAGAAAGGGTGATGTACGTGCTTGGAAGATCTTTTAATAATAGAAAACTCGGTTTTTTTAGCGTATTGTTGTTTTCCCTGTTTCTCTGTATTGGATTGACCTTTTTAACTTATAAGCTTTTTTCATGGTATGAAGAAAATGCCCTTAGTGAAGTATCGTTAGTTTTATTCGCTTCACTGTTTTCGGGTATTTTATATATTGCTATTTTAGTTGTTTTACTTAAACTTCTGAAAAACATTTCGGAACAGCAGCTAAATGCACGGGAACTCAAGAATTTTAAGAATTTTACAGACGTTATACACCGTGCCGAGACTGAAATCGAGGTTTATGAAAGTCTTTATACTTTTGTAAACAACATGCATTTGGTAAGCCACGTGACGCTGTTTTACCGCAAGGATATATCTCCGAAAGAGATTTCATGGCTTAGGTTAACAAACGAGAGAATGCCTCTTTGTACCATGGAACCGAGAAACTGTCCTTTGTTTAGATTCGGACGCGAATGCTGTGTAAAGAATATTGCTGCTGATATTACCTGTGCATATCAGCTACCGGAGCATAAATACGGCAGCTATATTTGTCTGCCTATAACCGAAGGTCCCGTTACATTAGGTATTTTACAGCTTTACTCAAAGGCTAAGTACTTTTTTGATGAGAACACTATATCAAAGCTAAAATCTTATATAGAAGTGGCAAGGCCGATTATAAGCAGCAGAAGGGCAATGCATCAGCTGAACAAGGAAGCTTCTACCGACCAGCTCACCAAGCTTTACAACAGAAGCTTTTTGGATTCATATCTTCAAAACCAGATTGAGGTGGCAAGCCTTTCCAAGCAGCCATTGAGCCTTATCATGCTGGATATTGATGATTTCAAAAAGGTCAACGATACTTACGGACACCAAGCCGGTGATGCTGTACTGGTGGTGTTCTCGCAGGTTATCTTAAGATGTGTGAGACGGACTGATTTGGTTACCCGTTACGGAGGAGAGGAATTTATTGCGGTTCTTCCGGCAACCAATACGGAAAGGGCTGTTTCCATAGCAGAGCGTATTAGGGAAACCATTGCAATGGAAACCATGCCTAAAATAAACAATGTCCAGCTTCCCAATATCACATGCAGCATTGGAGTATCAACCTATCCGCTGTTTGCAGATGATAAAGAGAAGCTTATCAAGACTGCGGATATCGCACTGTACAAGGCTAAGGCCGCAGGTAAAAACCGTGTTATACTGTATTCAAACGGAATGGGGCTATAATTAAGCCCCTTTATTTATTATAGAGGAATAAGTAACAATTCCCCCGGTTATTGTTGCTTGTACGTTCAGATCTTTATCAAGTATTGCCACGTCCGCATCTTTTCCTTCTGAAATACTGCCTGTTCTGTCAAATATGCCTATTACCTTCGCCGGATTTTCTGAAGCCATTTTTATTGCGTCCTTAAGATCAATACCTATTCTATAAACCGCATTTTTCACTCCGTCAATCATCGTTAGGGTACTGCCCGCCAAAACGTTGTCGTCAAAAACCGCCGCACCGTCCTTTACCGTTATCTCTTTTCCTGCAAACTTAAGCTTTAAATTCCCAGGCTCAAGACCTGCCACGGCAATTGAATCCGTTATAAGGACGGTTTTGTCGCAGGTTTTGCATTTTACAGCCGTCCTAATCACTGCCGGATGCACATGAATGCCGTCGGGAATGATTTCCGCGGTCACTCTTTCATTATCCAGTGCAGCTCCGACAAGCCCGGGTTTTCTGTGATGCATGCCGGTCATGGCATTAAACAGGTGGGTAACATGGCTAAAGCCGTTATTAAAAGCAGCCTCACAAGCGTTAAAGTCAGCACCGGAATGGCCCGCTGCAAGGGTAATGCCCTCTTTCAAAAGTTCCCTTGTTTCCTCCGCACCTATTAGCTCCGGGGCAATGGTCATAAGCCGTATATTATTTTTCGATTTTTTTATAAATTCCTTAATCAGCCTTAAATCGGGTGCCGTAATATATTCCTTCGGATGGGCTCCACGGTATTCGGGGTTTATAAACGGTCCCTCCATATTAATGCCGGCTATTCTTGCCCCCGGCACTCCGTTTTCAATAGCATGGCTGATGTTTATAAGAGCTTTCTCAATTCTTTCAACACAGTCAGTCATAGTGGTTGCCAAAAATGAGGTAACCCCTTTTGATGCATAAAACACCGATAACCGCTTGAGTTCGCTGTAACCTGCATCGATGAAATCGATGCCTATTGCACCGTGAGTGTGAATATCTATAAGCCCGGGCACAACCCAAAAGTTCTCCGCATCTATAACCTCACAATCTTCCTTGGGAAGTGGGACATTTTCATCAATTTTCTTTATCTTTCCCCTTTGAATCAGTACATCCTTTTTGCTAAAGCCAATCCCGCTCTCCAAAACAAATCCGTTTTTAATCAGGTACAAATTTCTTCGCCCCTTCGCTATATTTTTAGGTACCGCAGATAGTATATTACATTGAGAATATGCATTCAATAAGGATCCGTGTTTCATTTTTCTTCGAGTATATCTTAATATCCTTCTGCGTATAATACACTTGTATCTGTTTTTACAAAATAAAAAATTTTGTTTTAAAAAAAGGCTGTAAAATTTACATCTTTTATGGTATTATAGTACTGTAAAATTTGTGTTTTTTTCCAAGCCATAATTAATCTGTTTCAAATACCTTGTTTTTAAGATTCATGTTCCAATAGTTTAATGGCAAATATTTCTAATTGAGTTTTACAGCGTATTTTTTGCATTTTTTAATTAAGAATCAATTTTATGTTTATACTAAAATAAATATAAAAAGAAGAGGTATGAGATGATGAACACTACAGCTAAAATTGACGAGGTTTTAAGGGTTATCAATGCAGAACATCCTGATCCGTTCAATGTACTGGGTATGCACCAACTGGAGTCTCAAGATGCGATGGTTGTAAGGGCTTATTTCCCCAATGCTCAAACCATTGACGTTGTGCCGTTATCCGGTGGGCAGAGATATAAAATGGACAGGATTCATGAGAACGGTTTTTTTGAAGTTGTAATGGACGACAGGAAGGACTTTTTCAAGTACGTGCTTGAAATCACCGACGACGTGGGCAATAACTTTAAAATTTACGATCCTTACTGTTTTATGCCGGTGCTGTCGGACTTTGATCTTCACCTGTTCGGTGAAGGCAACAACCACAAGATTTATGAAAAGCTGGGTGCACATCCGATGACCGTTGACGGAATCGAAGGTACATTCTTTGCTGTTTGGGCACCCTGTGCAAAACGTGTGAGTGTTGTAGGCAATTTTAACCAGTGGGACGGACGCAGGCACCAAATGAGATCCCGGGGGCCTTCCGGTGTATGGGAACTGTTTATTCCGGGTATAGGTCAGGGTGAAATTTATAAATACGAGATAAAAACTCCTCATAATGAAATATATGTTAAAGCCGATCCCTATGCTTTCTATTCCGAGCTCAGGCCCAATACCGCTTCTATTGTGTATGATCTTAACGGATATGAATGGAACGACAAAGACTGGATGTATGAAAGAGATCACAGCAATTCCTTTGAAAAACCCATGTCTATTTATGAAGTTCATCTCGGTTCCTGGAAAAGAGTTTCCAATGATGAAAACGGTTTCCATACATACAGGGAACTGGCCGATATGCTGGTGGAGTATGTTAAAGATATGGGATATACTCACATTGAGCTGCTTCCGATTGCGGAGCATCCCTTTGACGGTTCCTGGGGATACCAGATAACCGGTTATTATGCCGCAACCAGCCGGTACGGAGAACCGAAGGACTTCATGTACTTTGTAGATAAATGCCATCAGAACGGTATTGGAGTTATAATGGACTGGGTTCCGGCACATTTTCCCAAGGATGGACACGGATTGGCAAGATTTGACGGAACTGCCCTATATGAGCACTATGATCCCAGGCAGGGCGAACATCCCGATTGGGGAACTCACATATTCAACTACGGAAGAAACGAAGTTAAAAACTTTTTAATCAGCAATGCCCTGTTCTGGTTTGAAAAATACCATATTGACGGTCTTCGGGTTGATGCCGTCGCCTCCATGCTTTATCTTGATTACGGGAAAAAGGACGGAGAATGGATTCCCAACCGGTGGGGCGGAAAGGAAAATGTTGATGCTATAGAATTTATGCAGCAATTGAATTCGACGGTGTACAAGTATCATCCCGGGGTAATGATGATAGCCGAGGAATCCACTTCCTGGGCCCTTGTAACCAAACCTCCCTATACGGGCGGTCTGGGATTTGCCTATAAGTGGAACATGGGCTGGATGAACGACTTTTTGCGTTATATGAGCATGGATTCGATATATAGAAAATATCATCAAAATCTTATAACCTTTTCTTTGATGTATGCTTTTTCGGAAAACTTTATTCTGGTGCTGTCCCATGACGAGGTTGTCCACGGCAAATGCTCCATGATCAATAAAATGCCGGGAGACTACTGGCAGAAATTTGCCGGGCTTCGGGCAAGCTACGGTTATTTGTACGGTCATCCCGGAAAGAAGCTTTTGTTCATGGGCGGTGAGTTTGGACAGTTTATTGAGTGGAATTACAAGCAGAGCCTTGACTGGTTCTTGCTGGATTATGATATGCATAAGAAAATGCAGGACTATGTAAGGGATTTGAACAAGCTCTATAAAAGTGAAAAAGCCTTGTATGAGGTGGATTTCCATTTTGATGGCTTTGAATGGATCGACTGTAACGACACGGAGCACAGCATAATTTCCTTTATGAGAAAGGGCAAGGACTGGCGCGATTCCCTCATATTTGTGTGCAATTTCACTCCGGTTCCTCATGAGGACTACCGCATAGGCTCACCCTTTGACACCGTATATGATGAGATATTCAACAGCGACTGGGAAAAATACGGCGGCAGCAATGTCGGAAACTTCAATGAGATCAAAGCCGAAAAAGAACCCATGCACAACAAGCCCTATTCTATGAGGCTTCGCATACCTCCTCTTGCAACCATTGTTCTAAAGCCGAGGTTAAAGAAATAGAACATATAGAATGGGGGAAGGTTCTCTGTTTTAGAGTAGAGAACCTTCCCCTGTTTGATTTATTCATTCCTTATTTCCAATCATTTGGAATTTCATCGTAATTGGACAATTTAGTACAGCCTCTGAAACAATAATCATGGCGTGTTATATTTGGACGCAACCACAAAGCCGGTGCCGGTCCTGTCAAATTTTCACACGAGCGGCAAATCCATTGAATTTAATCCTCCGTCGCCGTCCAAATCAGCGTTCGTTATGTCATCGATAGTCAGTTTTTTGAGCAGTACCCTTTTCATTATTGTCAGGTCGACCGAGTCAATTGAACCATCTGCATTTACATCACCGTATAATAGTAATAATAACAATACTGACCGTTTTTTTATTTGTATTTGAAACTCTCAGGAATCTCAGCCTAAAAAATATTTATGGCGCTTCGCTATTTTGTGTGGGTAAACACACTAATTAGTTAATTAATTCCGCTAAATTTTCATTTATTACTGGAAAAATTGTATGTTAACTTTCCAGCCAAAAGATATATCATAGCAAT
>Ga0134098_1001956_pt1 | contig 15642 bp, 10 predicted proteins | sample 9_3taG_FD_94456 | JGI IMG/M metagenome (GOLD analysis project Ga0134098, IMG submission 94456) | Switchgrass degrading microbial communities from high solid loading bioreactors in New Hampshire, USA - 9_31_10_142_A3 metaG | ecosystem: Engineered > Bioreactor > Semi-continuous > Anaerobic >... | reverse complement strand
TTAATAAGGAGTACGTAGTCAAAGACATATCTGAAATATTCGAGGACAATGCAAAAAGGTGTATAGAAAAATGGTCGCGGGAAATCAAAGGAATGTTCCCAAAAATTTCGGATTTTGACCCCGGCTCACTATTTAATAGCGTATATGATATAAAACCTTCATTTCAAGTTAACGATGTCCAGCAGGTAACTCTCATGGGAATGGGTTCTGCATTTAATGCTATAGGATGGTTGTATGAAAATGGCTATGGATTAGGGTATAGAGTAAAACTAGACTATAATAAAGCATATCAATGGTTTAAAAAGGCAGCAGATTTTGGTGATAGAGATGCGATGAATGCTATAGGGTGGTTATATCAAAGTGGATATGGAGTTGAACAAGATTATGAGAAGGCATATGAGTGGTATAGAAAAGCAATAGAATATAAAGAAAAATTGGAAGATTCTTTTTGGAATAAATTTGTATTTAAGTTAAAGTGACTTGTTATAAGTCATAAATTTGTTGTATTTATATTTGGAAGTAATGTAAAACAGCAGAGATAATTTTTATTAACTAAGAGCAGGCAAAAGTGTTAAAATTATTCTACAAAAGGATGAATGAGTATGGCGAACACTTATCAAGCAATAATGGAAATCGTTGAAAATTTTATTTTACCAGGCCGCAGATACATATATTCGTCATTTATGGATCTGAGTGTACAAGATTTATTGATTAATACATACGGTGAAGACTGGCGTTTCAGAAAACATATCTTCAATGAAGCTTATATCAGCTTGAAAGAAGGAAAGAGTACCTTTAATGAAAATATTCCATACTTTTGCATGATGTATTATTTGCCTGAAGGCGTAGCTAAAATTCAAATTGTGCTATTAGAATTATTAAGGAAAAAGAAATTAGCTGAAGAAATAAAAATTCTTGATGTCGGTGGCATGTTTGGTAGCACTTTATTTGCGATGATGGATACAGTCGCATTAATGGATAATCTATGCACTCTAACTGGCCAAAATTCCTTTTTCAATAATGTAGTTTATGACTGGATAGGAGATTTAAAACATAGTTATATGGAGGTATATAACGATTTATTTAGCTATTATAAATCTAAAATAGAAAAGTTTTTGGATTTGTCTAAATTCCGCGTTAGCGAACCAAAATGCTGTGATTTCCATAATTTGGATATTGATATGATTGAGGATGAATATGATATCATTGTCTTTGCCGATTTGTTAAATGGTTTCACGTATAATGAGAGGATAAATATAATTGAGTTTTTCGATATATGTTTAAAGGATAATGGCCATATGATAATAATTGAATCAGCAGAAAGAAGAAATGTGGCCGATTTAAATAGATTAAAGCATTATATTGTTAATGAATTAGGTTACACTTGTATAGGTCCTTGTGGCGCAGGGGGAAATTGCGTAAATTGCTGGAATTATAGAACGGAATCTCTTGTTAAATCAGGTACTTATAAGTATATAGTGGAAGAAGTCTTAAATGCTGATAAAAAGGATAATAAGGATAATAAGGATAATAAGCTGGAATGGAGTTATTACATTTTATGTAAAGATAAAGGTAGTAAAAGTATTTTGGCAGGTTCTGATATTTATTTTGTTATATCCGAAGAAAAGGATAACATGTACTATATATGTAATTCTTTTGAGAATAAAATAAACAAGCTTGTTCTTGGCAATTATGATATAAAAAGGATGAGATATGGGGATATAATATGTATTAAGGATGCAACACAAAATAATGATAATACGGAATTGTATCTAACGGAAAACACACAAATTTCAGTTGTTAATTATGAAGATGATGAGCCAGCGATAAGTTTACGATATAAAAATATAGAAGAAAATGCTGTTTTATATATTGTCAGTAGGATATGGGGCTTTAGCAAATTTAGAGAAGGACAGTTTGAAATAATCAAGAATGCTTTATTGAATGTAAACGTGTTAGGTATATTACCTACCGGAGCGGGGAAATCCCTATGTTTCCAGCTTCCTGCAATGATGAATCTAGGTGTATCCATCGTTATCTCACCGCTTAAATCCTTGATGAAGGATCAGATTCAAAATTTAAGGAGATACGGTTTCGAATTTGTGGATTATATTGACAGTTCAAGGACTTCTGAAGAGAAGAATAAGATACTATTGAGATTTAAGCGAGGGTATATAAAATCATTATATGTAACGCCTGAACGAATCCAAATAACAGGATTTCAGGAAGAGCTATTTGAAACTTTATCGAGATTTAGTATTGATTATTTTATAATTGATGAAGCTCATTGTGCATCGGAATGGGGACATGATTTTAGGCCGTCTTATCTTAAACTAATTGGCGTGGTTAAAAAGCTAAATAATCCAACTATTATAGCGGTTACCGCAACGGCTTCAAAAAGGGTTAAAGAAGATATTTTGGAAATATTTGAGCTAAAAAATAATTCCGCTATAATAACAGCCAAGTCTTTAGATAGGCCTGAAATCAGTTTATCAGTCATAAAAGTAGGTAATGATGAAGGAAAAAATTCCTATTTAAAAACGGTATTATTGCAACATATTCCCCAAATATTGGGGGAAAATTGCATTGAAGATGTACATAAGAGAGGTACGGGTATAATATTTACAATATATGCACAGGCTCATGGACGTAATACGCGGAAGTATGGAACAGAATATATAAATGAACTTGTAAAACAGACGGGTATCAACTCGCGAATTTATCATTCTAAACTTGATGATGATATAAGGATGCAAATTCAGGAAGAGTACTGTAATAATAAGTTTCCGTTACTTGTATCAACAAAAGGATTTGGTATGGGAATCGATAAACCGGATATAGATTATATTATACATATGTGCTATTCCAATTCCCTAGAGGCATATTATCAAGAAGCGGGAAGGGCTGGACGGGATGGCGAGCATGCTCATTCGGTAATTATTGCGAAGGATAGGCATCCACAATGTATAAGGGAAAGCAAAAGATTGGGGAATTATGCTCCGCGTTGTGCCGATGGATGGACTTGTTTTTATACCCTAAATTCTAAATGCGATTATGGCATGCAGGCACATTTTATTGAAAGCGAATACCCCAATGAAACTAAAATGAAGGATGATCTTGAAAAGTTTATAGATGATATCAGGGCGCAATCTGAGGGCAGGCAAAATTTTGTCTATTTTGTAACAGAAAAGGATAGCAAGAAAGCTCAAAGGTATTTGTTTTATTTACAAAAAGAAGGTTTTATATTGGATTATTCTATAGAAGAGTATACGGATAATGGGCTTATCATGAGAGTATCACTCGCTCCTTGGTATTATACTATAAATGAACCGACAATAGTGAGAAATATCGTAAGAAAACTACAGGCTTTCAAGAACCAAAAATACGCTATGCTTGCAAACATTTGGGAATATGTCGATAATGAATCAATTTGCAGAAGGCAGTTCATAATGGATTATTTTGGTGAATCAGTAGATTATCATAAAGGTTGTGGTTTTTGTGACATAGAAGGTATTAGTCAGGAAAGAGCTATACAATTTACGCCTTCAAAGAGAGTGCAACTATTGTATGATGAATTGCATCAATTACTGGATTCAAGACAATTTGTATATGATAACGTTTTAGAATTGCAGAAAAAAGCATATGAAGAAAATGTTCACGAAAATATTAAAATAAGGGCTATGCGATATCTCGAGGACTATCCTGACAATATCGTTGCTTTATATTTGAGCGGTATAATTACTATAAAAAGGGATAGTGGAGAGGTATATGGGAAGAACCAGCTGTTTAACTGTGTAAGACTTTTATTTGAAAACAATTATTCCAATGACGCCATCAAGGTATTATACGAGGTGGCGGAAGTGTCTCCAGAAATTGTATTCGAGATATTAGTAACATTGAATCTAGCCACCTTTAATGTTGACCTGTTGCAATATCTAATAGAAAAGCTAAATAACCACGATTATAAGAAGTATCTCTTCTATTCATATTTGCATAAAAAGCTAAGTTTGATAAATAAAACGCTGATGAGGAGGTAGTATAAATGGATATTAATATCCAAAGTTTGGAATCCAGAATTAATGATGATTTGGCGCAATTGGAAGAAAATATTATTGGGTTAAATGAGCTTAGAAAAGAAGCCAATGCTGTAAGGGATATATACAAAAAAGCTTTAACCAATTATATGCAAGTTAGCGAAGAGATTAGCAAGCTAATTATGCAAATTAAACAATTCCATATAGAATATAAATCCAAGCTAGAAAGTGAGTTACTAGAAATCAACAGGTTAAAAACTGAGCTTTCATCGTTGGAAGCTAAAGTTATGCAATCGCTAGATATAAAATTTTCTGCTTTTAGCGAAGGTATAAGTAAGGATATCTATAAACTTAAAAATGATTGTTCTATGTTATCAAATAGTATTCCTATGGTAGTTAATAGGTTAAATACTGAAATAAATAATATAAATTCAACTATAGATAATATTTGTAATCGATATAACAGTAACTTAAAAAGACTAGAAGATAAAATTGAAAAGAAGATAGGTGATTTGGAACAAGAGATTCAGATAATGAAGAATACAACTTTTTTGGCAAAGGTTAAACGATTCTTAACGGGTAGTTTTAGCTAGTAGTTAGAAATGCATTTAGTTGCGAGATCTTGCTATATATTTTATATTTCGCCTTCCTACTTTTACTCGGGATTTTTTATGATAGTCAAGAATGCATAAATATTATGAGGATAGAGTTGTAGATATATTTGGAGAATAATACATAATGGATAGGTGCACAGAAAAAATAGTATAGCGCTGGTAATAATTTTCATTGTTAAGAGTTAACCTGAATTATAGTATAAACAATCATTTGTAAATTACAAAGAAAAAAGGATACACAGGAGTATTATACTGAGATAATTGCGAGGAAACTGATAATTAATGATTTTGTTGGCCCATTGAGGAAGATTGCCTTAAAGGAATATGACGGAATGATGTAAATTATCTGTAGAGATAGTTGAGTAAAAAATTGAAAAATGAGGTATAGGGAGCGCTCAGTATAAGGGGGCGAGGGGTTTGACTTTTCTGGATTGCGGCAATTTGAAAGCTTGCGATGAATATTTTGAAAAAATATTTGCAGGTTCAAAAAAACCCTAAAATTATAGGTTACATAGAACTGAGCAAAAGCGAACTGGAGCATCTAACAAAAGTTATATCTTACGGAAGAGATAACCATGCTATTACCTCTCTCGGAAAAGAGGAGAATTGGTATGTTATATGCGATAATTGCCCTTGTGGTACTCACCTTTATAGTACAGATACCTCCTGTGAAAGGGTATTTTGGTGAGATTGTTATAATGAAAAGCATATTGAGCTAAATGACCTTGAAAGCATATGCAAAATTATATTGATGTCTAACAACACCGATATAATTGCGCGTAAGGAGCATGTAGCCCGAGTTAAGGTACTGAAGTCAGTAACAAGAATAAGGAATAAATGAAACGTGCACTGAAAAACGCATAATACTGGCACTGCATTTTAATTTGTGATAAAATGTCCTCAAAAGCTGTCGAATAAAGGTGTAAGAATGTTTGGGTATGTACAGCCTTTAAAGCCTGAGTTGAAGGTTAAAGAATTTTCCCTGTACAGGGGCTATTATTGCGGCGTATGCAAAGCATTGGGTAGGTTATACGGCCAGCCAAGCCGCTTTACCGTTACCTATGATGCGGCTTTTTTGGCGTTTATCAACTCCGCCCTGACTGAAGATGAAGAAAATATATCCCTGGAGAGATGCGCGGTAAACCCATTAAGGCCAAAGCCCATTGTGAGCTTTGATCCGGCTGTTAACTATGCTGCTGCGGTAAATCTCATCATGGCGTATTACAAGCTAAAAGATAGCTGGCATGATGAGAAGAACTCTTTTTCGCTTCTGGCATCATGGGTTTTAAGGCCTTCTGCTATGAGAATGAAGAAGGCATATCCAGAGATAGGCGATGCTGTGGCTAAGCAGCTTGGCAGGCTGGCTATTTTAGAGGCAGAGAAGGCTACATCAATTGATGAGGTATCTCATCCCTTTGCAAAGCTTATTTCTGCAGTGCTTCCCGCTCCGCATGTCAAGGGTAGGCAGAGAAGGGTTATGGAATGGCTGGGCTATAACCTGGGCAAATGGGTTTATATAGTGGATGCCTATTCTGACATAGAAAGCGATATCGCGTCGGGCAGCTATAACGTACTGATCGCAAAATATGAAAAAGATGCCTCTCCTTTGTTTCCTAGTAGCATCACCGCTGTCCATGTCAATAGGCAACAACGAGAGAAAGTGGATACCTCTATTTCATCTATCAGGGAGAAGAGCAAGGCCGAGGTTGAGTTTATATTAAATGCCTGTCTTGCTGAAATAGGCAAGGCATTTGAACTCCTCGATATAAAAAAGAACGGAGCCTTGCTGGAAAATATAATATATTTGGGATTGCCATACAAGACGCAGATGATGCTAAATGGAAGGGGAGAAAGCGATGGATCCATACAAGGTTTTGGGCGTAAGGCCCGGTGCAACGCAGGAGGAGATAAAGGAGGCTTATAGAAAGCTGGTTAAAAAATATCATCCTGACAGATTTGCCGGCACCGACCTTGAGGAAGTAGCTAAAGAAAAGATGCAAGAAGTGAATGAAGCATATGAGATCTTGATGGGACATAGATCCAATAACGGATCATATTCGGACAGCAGCAGCTCATATGGATATAGTGGCGGAAGCGTAAATATTTTTCAGCGGGTACGCGAGAGGATGAGAGTAGGGGACTTTGCTCAGGCAGAAGTCCTGCTGGATAATATACGGGATAGAAGCGCTGAATGGTATTATTTAAAAGGCATAATATTATGGAGAAAAGGCTGGTATTCGGAAGCATCATCGTATTTGCAAACGGCTGTTAATATGGACCCATCAAATTTCGAATACAGGGATGCCCTGGATAGGTTTAACGATTCGGTAAATAGGTACAGGCAGCAACAACAGTATTATCATAGGACATCTAGGGATGACTCGGATTGTTGCAGATTATGTGCAATGCTATATTGTGCCGACTGCCTGTGCGAGTGCATGGGTGGCGATTTGCTTACCTGTTGCTGAAAGCAGGTGGTGATGGAACATGATCTGGCTAAATCGTTCTGTGCCTGTTCAAAAGAAGATAGCTTTGGGGGGTATGCTGGCTGCCTTTATCGTTATATCATTAGCAGCAGCCTACGTCATTCCTGTTAACCGATTGTTTTTTCTTGCTTCAAGTTCGCTTTTTGTATCCATCATGATCGTGAAAGTCGATTTGGCATATGCGGTTTTGTTGTATGCAACGACAAGCCTATTGTCGTTTTTCTTGATTCCGGTAAGGAATATTGCTCTGGCCTATATTGTATTTTTCGGGCTGTATGGCATAATAAAGTTTCTGTGCGAGCAGATAAGCAATCCCGTTGCGTGTTGGGCTTTCAAATTTACTTCATTTAATGTAAGCCTGTTGATTTTGTATTTGCTGGTTACTCTGGTATTGGGAGAGACTATACCATCTAAGCTTCCTTTGCCTTTTTTGTGGTTAGGTGCTCAACCCGTCTTTTTGATATATGACATCGCATACAGCATGTTCATAAACTTTTATCACAGGAGATTGGAGAAAATTTTAAGGTGATGCTTCATATTTCGTAATATGGTTTTGCTACTAGCAATAAAATTGAACGCTATTTTTGCTTTCGATAAATGCTTTTATTAATACTGAACACTTATTCTTACCTTTATTACGGGGGGCATTAGTGTTCATGGTTAAGAGGTTACTTATAAGGGATTGTATCGTATTAATTGTAATACTTATAGCTAGCTGGATACCTCTTATGGTAATTCTGAGTTTATTAGGAATAGAACCTTTCTTTCGGGGGAGTACTGCAAGATTTACATTTGTAATGTTGGGTGCTTATTGCATTGGTATATATTTATTAGTGGTTCCCCTGTATAAAGTACTTAAGGAAATTATAGATGTAATTTCTTATTGCAACAACTCGGAAGAAGGAATATCTTTTGACGAGATATCACAGCGAATGGAACAAACGAATATTCTAAACACTATTTTTAGAGAGTATAAAAAGACATTGAGATTGATAGAGAGTCCTTGGACATCGCGGGAAAATCCTGGGCAAGCATTAAAAGACTATTATGCTACGGTTGAAGCAGAATATTTTTTTAATGAAGATACGCTTGTAACCAGCAAAATAAATCATAAAGTTCTCAATTTTTTGCCCCAACTGTTGATTGCGCTGGGGTTATTAGGGACGTTTTTGGGCATAGTGCAGGGAGTAGGTCAACTTAATGCAGAAATACATAGTAGTGAAGAAATAAATGTTCCTCATGAATTTTATAATGGTGTAAGACAGAGTAATGAAGTACAATTGTATAGCAATATTGAATTGAATGAGAACACATCCTATTCTATACGTCAAGGCATCCCATACCTTCTTGAAGGAGCAGAAGTTTCTTTTGTAACCAGCCTTGCTGGGGTATCACTTTCTCTTTCACTAACGATGATGATGCGCACTTTTACCGACCTTATTAATAAACGGGCTGCTAAACTAACCGAAATGATAAATGGAAGTTTGAATAGGGCTGAAGGAAAGGAAGGCTTGAAAGAACTCGAAAGACAATTAGAGATCCAAACTGCTTCAATCCAAAAGTTAGCAACTGATTTGAGCGAAGAGGTTGGGCGAAGGTTTGATGTTTCTTTACAGCAAAATCTTACGGTAGTTAGTGAAAAACTTAATGAGCTTATAATAGAAATACAGAGAAGTTTTGAAAGCTCGTTGATTGAAAAGATATCCCCGGCGCTGGAACGCATGAGCTTAGTTTCTGAACGATTGGGGAATATGCAGCAAGCAGCAACCAATCAGTTTATAAACGATACGATTTCTAAAATGGAAGAGATTATAAGCTTAGGTACACAGAAAGAACTACAGAGATTGCAGGAAAGCCTCGAGATTATGCTCAGCAAAAATCAAGAGTTTATGAACCAATTTACAACAGGAATGGAGAAAATGGAAAGTATAATAGCTTCTCAAGAGACCTTGCTTCAACGTACTGATGATTCAGCGAATACAGTTTTCCTAACAGCCGAGAACCTTAAAGACTTACAAAAAGCGATAGACAAATTGCTGTCAGATGTATATTTTATAAATTCCAATCACGATGTTTCCATTGAAAAATTGCAAGCCACAATTCAAAAGCTAGATGGTTTTCTTTTGGCTCAAGGCTCTATTACTGAAAAATTGGCTGACATGGTGCAAAAAACTCATGAGCTAGGATTGGTGCAGCAAAATTATGCTGAAAAATTCAACAGCTTTTCAGAGAAAGTATATAATGGGATAACAGCTGTTGGCAGCTATATCAAATCCATAACCGAAAGCATGGGTAAGTATAAAGAAGATTTTGAGAAGATACGGTCTCTTTCTTTGGAGATATCGAATGGGTTCAGCGCTAAGTTTGAGGCTTTAGTACAAGGGTTTGACCATACAACTCAGCAATTGAATCGTTCTTTGCAGGAAATTGAAAGCAAAATAGTAGCCAGGATAGATGTGACCAGCCAGAAGATTGCCAATACTGTTGGGGCAATGGAAAGGCTTTATTCTAGAATAGAGGAACTTACGCAGCATTTGGCGGCTTTTGCGGAAACGGAGCGATCTACCCAGGAACTTTGGATGCAATATAGAAAATCCTTTGAGGATTTACATGATAAAATAACTGCTGGAGTTGCAGCTTATACCGAAAAGGTTAATACTGCTACCAAAGAGTTATTAAATCAATATGATATGAGTATAGCGGAGGCTGTTAATTATTTAAGGGAAATGGTAGACCTATTAGCTTCACAGACAGAAGATTTAAGTGAGACCTTTCAGAAGTGTTTACAGGAATTATCCTCTAGTCAAGCAAAAAGGGTGAGAAGATATGATTAGTAGAATTATAAAGAGGTTTACTAATAAAGAGGAGGAAGTGAATTACTGGCCTTCATATAGCGATTTGATGGCAGGTACCCTTATAGTATTCATGTTGCTTTTTATATACCAAATAGCCGATTATCAGGAAGCTAATTATAACTACAATCAAATTTTGATACAAAAAAATCTAGAAATTGCAAGTAAAGAAAGGGAATTAAACGAAGCTAAGCAAGAGGCAATCGAATTAAGCAGCACTAAGCGAAGAATTATCGAGCTTCTTCGGGAAGAATTTGAAAAAGAAAAACTTGAGGTTAAGATTGATGAGGATACCGGTGTGGTCAAGTTAAAAGAAAGCATACTGTTTGATACGGGGAAAAGCGTCATCAAAGAAGAAGGCAAAGAATTTCTTCAGAAGTTTATACCGGTCTATTTAAGAATATTGTTGGGAAATCCGGAGGTTAAGGAACAGCTGGCTGAAATAATAGTGGAAGGCCATACTGATGATGTGGGGTCATATTTATATAATTTGGATTTAAGCCAGGAGAGAGCTTTTAGCGTGGTAAAGTATTTGCTTGGGGATGAATTCGATTATGAATACAAAGAAGAGTTAAAGAAATACATTACCGCCAATGGCAGAAGTTTCTCAAAGCTGATTTATGATGAAGCCCACAATGTGGACAGGGATAGCAGCCGCAGGGTAGAGTTTAAATTTCGACTGAAAGAGGATGAAATTTTGACGGAGATCTTAAAATTGCTGGAAGAGGTTGACCAATGAGCAAAGATTTTATATTACCAAGCTTTGAACATCTAAAACCGGTTTATATAGAACAATGTGTTAGAGACCTAAAAATCTTTTCACGCCGTTTTGAAGGAAATATTGAGAATAAGTCTAAAGAGCGTTATGAAATAAGCATAGAGAAAATAAAAAACGGAGAGCCTCTACTAAAAAAGGACTTTATGGTATTAGCTTTTTGCTTGAGCAGGCTTGAAAATGAAGGGTATCTGAATATTTTTTATAGATTATTTAGAAAAAACTTAAATTCATTTGCTGGAGTGTCCTCTTTTGTAAGGCCGTTTACGTCATATATATACAACAATGAATTAAATGAAAATACTCGTAGAATATATAAACTTTTCAGGAAAATAAGGCCTAAACTACCTAACAAGCCAAGGTATAGCATTATAGACGAGTTGCTGAGAAAAAATCCGGATTTAGTCAATTTCTTAATGGAGATAAAGGATAATATACAGAGTAAAGAGAGTATAGTTGATATAGAGAAATACTGCAAAAATATATTTATGAAAGATAACGATAAAGCTTATTTTAAATATATTAAAGACTTTATTATCCCAAACCACACAAAACAGGATTTATGGCTTGATTTTAGAAGGTTAATAGAAATAATGAATATTGAGGATAAAAAGGATGTGTTTGCAGGTGTTTTGAGGTGTTACAAATATAACCCAGACGTTAAAAGCTATCCCCGCAACTGGTTTGAGTTTATATGGCAGGAATTAAAGGACCCATATGACCCGTATAACAGCCAGTGGGATGGAATGGATGATGTAAAGGATGTTTTTAGAATGTGGCTGGCTTATACCAAAGTATTGGATTTCTTTATCAATAGTATAGAAGGTGGAGATCGTAGGCGCTGTAATTTTTGGACTCAATATATAAACTGCATGTATCGTGTCAGACATTACCCGGAGGCTAATATGGCGCTGGTAATGGAATTTAGAGAACACATAATTGTAGAGTTTGCACAGCCAAACAATGCATGTTATATATATTCTAAGAAGTTTTTGAATTTGGAGGAGATTGAAAAAAGTCTAGCTTCCAGCAGCCTCTCCCCTAAAGAAAAAGTTGATCTCTTAAAAAACCGAAGTCTTTGCGAGTATAGGTTATCTCATCGCGAGAAATGGGAATATGAATTTGCTGCCCGTTTGTTACATCTAGGCTATAATAAAGGTAGGTGGTCACATTGGGATTCTTTCAGAAGATAATCAGGATTTTTGATAGAAAAGCTAATTCGGTTAATTGGAACGTAAAATATACTGATGATCATATACTTTTGATGACTGATGTGGACATTTCTGATTATCCCGATATTCTTGATATCATAAATATGTACAACATAGAAAGGCAGGGTAATACCCTATTTATACCTTATGATATGGTATATGACCTATATTATGATGAAAATGGGGTTGAAACAGATTTATATAAAAGGTTTGGATTGCCTCCTATATTCAGAGGTTTTGTAAAAGTGATGAACAGAAATAACTTTGTCCAGGATAAAGAGGTGTTCTACCAGTATGAAATTGAAGGGCCTGATACATATGATCAAAGAGGGGCTCCTCAAGGAAGGTATGTTATTGAAAAGGGCAATGTAGTCAAATCGTTTATCGGCGGTAAATATCGTATTTTGCCCAAAAAGATCTACCACTTGGTAAAAGAAATAGATGATTATGATGATAACCCGGAACGAAGGAGCAGTGTGGCTGGACAATTCGAAATGTTGTGGAATATAAAGCAATATGCTGAGGAGGCGGATGTTGTCCTAAATAAGCGGTTAGCAGAGGAGAACATGCCGGTTATAGTAGATAAAATAAAGATTGATTTTCACGATGATGGAGAGGTATTAGAAATTTTCCCTCGTTTGTCCGATGATGAGAGTACAAATACACAATTATTAGCTAAAATTTACGATTATGATGATGTCAAAGATTTTTATAGTGCTGATGTAAATGGCAAACGAATTAAATTTGTTATAAAGAACAAGGATTCTTTAAAGAAGGTTATAGATAATAGATATAACAGAGGAGAAAGGCGCTTAGATTTTTTTACTGGTACTCACCCTATCATGGAGGACGAGAATATTGACTTATCAGAATATGGTCCTAGAGTAATTGGGATTGGTTATCTAAAATACCGCAGTTACTCCATGCCTACGACAGTACATGATATTGACTGGTTTGAAAAGGATAATGATCTGCCATATTTTTATGCCGGTGAAGAAAAGGTAATATTAACGCCCAAGGATGAACTAAAGCTACGGGAAAAGCTCATCGAGATGAAAAAACATGGAGAGCATAAGGCTGAAATTAGCTTTGTATCGGAGTCGGGGAAAGAAATCAAGACTATCATGACCGACAAACAAATTGAAAATGAACTTGATAAGCTTAATGGAGCCATAATAAAGCCATGGAATATTGAGAGCGAATCGGCTTTGCATGATATTATAAACTTAATTGAGAAGAACCCACACGCTCTATACGTTACATACAAAGGTAAATATGTTGATACCTCTTATGGTAAAAAAGCCTTTGAAGAGCAATTGAGGGCTATAAAGAGAAAAAGGAGAGAGAGAGAAAAAGGTAAGAAAAGTCTGATAATAGTAGACAATATAGACCGTAAAGAATATGTTGAAGATGCCAAAGCATCAGTAAAAGTAAGAGAAGCAGAGATCCCATCGGGTTTGAAGGAAGGGATAAAGCTTTTCCATTATCAAAAAGAGGCTTTGGCGTGGCTTCAAAATCTCTATCTCGCAAACTCGATAAACGGTTTCTTATTATGCGATGATATGGGGTTAGGAAAAACATTACAGCTTTTGGCATTCTTGGGATGGCTAAAAGATAGAGGGGAACTTATGCCTTCTCTTGTTGTTGCACCTTCTACACTACTTAATAATTGGGACAATAAGGATGGGACGGGTGAAATCCAAAAATTTTTTAAAAAAGGTTTTTTCGATACATATAAGTTCCGGGGCAGACTATCCGACGAAGAGATAGAAATGTTGAAAAAGAAGGATATTGTTTTTACCAATTACGATTCACTGCGTATTAATAGTATAGCTTTGGGGAAAATCCACTGGCGATGTATGATCTGTGACGAGGCTCAGAAAATAAAAAGCCCACAGACGTTGGTTACGGTAGCCGCTAAGGGGCAAAACGCAGATTTTAAAATAGTATGCAGTGCTACGCCTATAGAGAATACCCTGGTAGACCTCTGGAATCTGGTGGACTACAGTAAACCGGGATTATTAGGATCACTTACCGAATTCCAAAAAAATTATGTAAAGCGTACTGGCGGGAAAGTCTCCCCAGCAGAGCTTAAAAAGATTAATGACGAACTGTATGACAGGATAAAGGGTCATTACATCCGACGAGATAAGGATATTCTTCCACAGGTGTTACCGAAGAAAAAAATAAGGATATACAAAAGACGTGCCAACAAAGTGGAACTAGATGTCATTAACGGGTTGAGAAAGCTGGAGGGCAATAAGCTCGTATTGATACAGAAAATGCTTACTGCATCAAGCCATGTGGATTTAGTTACCGAAAACAATATCTTTGAGATGCATCCCGAAACTCTTATTCAGCGTTCTTCTAAATTACAACTTCTTAAGGTTATTTTGGACGAGATCCGCAGTAAAGAAGAAAAAGCTCTTATATTTACCCGTTCCATAAAGATGCAACAGATACTATATAAGGTTATACGTCATTGGTATGAAATAGAGGTTAAAATAATAAACGGGAACATTGAGGAAAGTAAAAGGACCGCTATTATTGACCAATTTAAGAGGAAGGAAGGATTCAATGTTATTATACTTTCCCCAGAAGTTGCCGGATTTGGGTTAACTATAACTGAAGCCAACCATGTTATTCACTATAGCCGCCTGTGGAATCCAGCCAAGGAAGACCAGGCAACTGACCGGGTTTATCGTATAGGGCAGGATAAGGAGGTTACGGTACATTACCCTATACTTTCTTTTTATGAAGATTCCATAGAAGAATATGATAATGTGCGAGATTATGTAGAACATTATTTAACTGTTGATCCTACTCATATGTCGCCTGAGGAGAAACTCAATATCCTTTTAGTGAGGAAGAAGAATATGCTCATGAAATTCTTTCTGGCAGTTGAATCCGCAGATATCACCAATGAGGAGTTCTTTGAGCTGGAAAATGACTGCGAGGACCCTGTAAGCATTACTTTGGAAGATATAGATAGAGGTATTATCGATACCCATGAATTTAAAGCCTTGGCTGCATTGCTTTTTGAAAAACAGGGGTATAAAACCATTCTGACCACTACTTCTAATGATAACGGCGTAGATGTAATTGGCTGGAAAGACAATGATATGGTATTCGTCAGATGTAAGAAGAATGATAAATTTAAATTGGAAGAGGATTGTGCAGTGCTTATAAGTACCGGCGGTATGTATAAAGCGCAGCTTGGGCTTAGAAATGTTAGGCTTATTATCGTCACTAATGCTGAATATGCCGATATGCAAGGAGGTAGATTTAATGGTTTAGAAGGCGTTGAAATATTATCAAGGGAACACCTGAAACAACTGTTGGATGAATACCCTATATATAAGGTGGAAATGGAAAAGAAGAACAAAGATAGGCACTCGATTGAAAAGATAAAAGCTGAGCTTGAGCTTAGGAAATTATAAAAGGTTTTGGTATAAAATTAGAAAAAAGGGCGTGTTTGGGGATGAGGAATAAGGTTAGCCTACGGGAGAAATTCTTTGGGTGCATTGCCGGGGCGCATATCGGATCGGCTATGGAATGCCCTATGCGGCCAGTTACGCAAATGAGGTGGTGACCAAAGCCGTATGTATATTCCATTACACCAACTCACAACGAACCCTGAGGGAAACCGCCGATGGACTGTACAACGCAT
>Ga0134098_1001953_pt1 | contig 15654 bp, 8 predicted proteins | sample 9_3taG_FD_94456 | JGI IMG/M metagenome (GOLD analysis project Ga0134098, IMG submission 94456) | Switchgrass degrading microbial communities from high solid loading bioreactors in New Hampshire, USA - 9_31_10_142_A3 metaG | ecosystem: Engineered > Bioreactor > Semi-continuous > Anaerobic >... | reverse complement strand
CTGACAGCGCTTTGAACACCCTGCGCTCTTCTTCATTGAGCAGGTCCCACGAGTGGCTGAAAACCGCACGCAAACTGCGGTGGCGTGCGGGTATACCGCGTCCGCTGGTTGTCAGGAAGTCCAGGTTGCGCTCGATCTCACGGGCGATCTCCCGGCAGCTCAGCACACGCACCCAGGCAGCCGCCAGTTCAATGCCCAGCGGAATCCCCTGCACCAGATCGCATATCCGGGCGATTTCCGGCGCCGTCTGCTGGTCAAACGCAAATTGCGGCGAAACCCGCCGGGCGCAGTGTAGAAACAGCGCCACCGCCTCGAAGCTTTTCAAATCTTCCAGTGAGAGCGAACCAGCGGCCTGCGGCTGCGGCTGCGGATGGGCCAGCCCCTGCACCTCGATGATCCACTCCTCGCCCGTGTTCAGTCGTTCGCGCGAGGTGACCAGCAGCTTCAGCCCGGGAGCCTGCTCAAGCAGGGTGGTCAGCAGGTCCGCCAGCCCGGCTTGGCTTCCTGCCGCTCCGTCCGGCAGAAGCTGTTCCAGATTGTCCAGCAGAACCAGCATCCGCCGCTCTTCCAGATAGCGCCTCAGCTGTGCCGCCTGGCTCTCATGGCTGTAAAACGGGACACCCAGCGCCTCGCCGGCTGCCCGTATCAGTGCTTCCACGGTGGTCACCGAAGCCAGCGGCACAAAAACGATCCCATCAGGGAATTCCGCTGCCAGTTCCTCTCGCGCCCGCAGGGCGGCCTCCAGCGCAAGGCGAGTTTTTCCAATGCCGCCGGGGCCGGTCAGGGTCAGCAGGCGGCACTGCGGATCCTGCAGGTAGAGGAATACTGCCTGCAGATCCCGATCACGTCCGATCAACGGGCTGGCCGGCGAAGGAAGTCGATATACCCGCGCAGAACCGCCAGGTTCGGGAAGTGCACTTGAAGGCTGCGGTCCCGGGATCGCTGCCATCGGCCGCCTGCCTCGCGCCGCCTGCACAAATTCTTTGCGCAGCTCCTCCGGGACTTCCAGGTGGATCGCCAGCAGCCCGGCGATCTGCTGCGACGGCCGGCGCTCACCCGACTCAATCTTCCGGATGGTGATAATCGAGCACCCGACCTGCCGCGCAAGTTCTGCCTGGGTCAGGTCGAGTGCCCTGCGCCGCTACCGCAGCCACTCCCCGAACAACACCGGTTCATCCATCGATCATGGTTTTCGTGAAACAGTCGTGATAACGCCCCCATTCCATACAATTGAAATTGTATCACCTTTCGTATCGCTGCACACACCCGGATCGATACCTCCCGGATTGTCGATCCGTTATGATCGATACAGCAGCCGGCCCTGCAGCAGCACGGGGGTGCTGGTCGATGCTGCAGGACAGTGCACATCACGTAAGAAAAACAGGGAGGGACAGATGAAAAAGGTGTTGAAAGCTGCGGGGGTGATTCTGGCCGGGATTATCGGACTGATCCTCCTGGTCGCGCTCGGCCTGGTGATCTACGGCGAGACCCAGTTCAAAAAGGTGCAGAACCGGCCGGTGTATGAACTGGCGGCGGATTCCAGTCCGGAAGGGATAGCGCGCGGTGAATATCTGGTACGCATCATGGGGTGCACCGACTGCCACACCGGGCGGCAGAATGGCGCCCGCTTCCTGGCCGGGAACGTCGAAGACGTCACGCTGGGGCCCGTCCAGGCGGTTTTTGCGGTCCCGAACCTGACCCAGGATGTCGAAACCGGGCTGGGCGGCTGGACCGATGCGGAAATCGCCCGCGCCATCCGCGAAGGGATCGACCGGGAAGGCCGGGAGCTGGTGGTGATGCCATCGTTCAACTACCATGTTATGAGCGATGCCGATATCGCCGCGCTGATCGGATATCTGCGAACGCTGGAGCCGGTGAACAATCCGGTTCCGCCGCTCTCCGCCAACACGATTGGAAAGATCATGACCGAGCTGGGGATGATGGGCCCCAGCCCTGTTGGGACGCCGATCACGGAGCACCAGGAGGCGCCGCAGGCAGGTACCGTAGCGTATGGCGGTTACCTGGTGTCCCTGGGAGGCTGCCGCGACTGTCATGGGATGGAGCTGATCGGCGGCATACCGCCCTTAACGCCTGATGGTCCCCCAGCGCCGGACCTGACCCCTGCTGGGAACCTCAGCGGCTGGCAGGAGGCTGATTTCATCCGCACCCTGCGCACCGGCATCACCCCTGAAGGGCGCAGTCTGGACCCCAATCGCATGCCCTGGCCGGTTTACAGCCAGATGACAGACGATGACCTGAGGCTGGTCTTCAGCTTCCTGCAGACGCTGCCGACCAGGACTGCAAGCAAATAAGGACGATTATTATCCTTTTACCGGGCACTTTACAACTTCTTTATTAATTTTTTACGGCCTGCCGGCGGCCCTTCACCTATAATCGGGGTGGATACAGGTATCTTCCCTGAAGACCAACTCCGCCGGGTTGGAGATGCCCAGACGGATTAATTTTGTTCTCAGCTGGGTGGCTAGCATTCAACATGAACACAATGATCGCCAGCGCTGGGAAAGTTCCAAAGAAGCCGGTTGACCTGGTTGCGTTCTATGCAACCACGGTGGCTGTGATCGGATTCGGCATCGCCATTGTAGCCGCCGGTCAGCTGCCGGATGACCGCTTTGGCTTGCTGCTCTTCGCCGTGCTGGCAGCCATTTCCGAACTGGGCAGTGTGGAGTTATTCCCCAGCAGCCGCAGCAGCCGTGTTTCTGTCTCAGGGATCGTTGCCATCAGCAGTTTGCTGCTCTTCGGTCCCTGGGCCGGTGCCCTGGTGCACATGTGCAGCGGCCTGGTGACCGTGATCCCCAACACTCTGCTCACCCGGCTGCCCGAAGAGGGGAGAGCCTCCTGGTTCCGCCGGGCGTCGTTCAACACCGGCATGTACATCATTGCCGCGACGCTGGCTGGATGGACCTTCCTTCTCCTGGGCGGCACGCCCGGCCAGATCATCTCCCCGCGCAATGTCATCCCCACCGTGGCAGCCGCCACAGTGGACACGCTGGCCAATATCGCCATCCTGATCGGCGTGCTATCCATTCAGACCGGACGTTCTGTGCAGTCCATCTGGAAGAAGGACTTCCGGTGGTCCGCGCCTATCAGCATTGTCGGCGGCATCATCGGCGGCGGTGTGCTGGCCATGGCGTACGAAGGCTACGGCGTGCTGGGGCTGGCGATCTTTTTTGTGCCGGTGCTGTCCATCGGCTACTCTTTCCGCCTGTACGTCAACAACAGCAAGAGCTACGTGACCCGGCTGCAGGCGCTTAACCAGGACCTGGAACGCACAAACCTGCAGCTTTTCAAGACTCTGGCTGCGGTAATCGACGCCTATGATATGTACACGTACGGCCATTCCACGCAGGTGGCCGTTTACTGCAGCGCGATCGCTGAAAAGATGAACCTGTCGCCCGAAGACCGGGATACGCTCCTGAAAGCAGCCCTGGTGCACGATATCGGCAAAGTGGGCATCTCCGACACCATCATCCGCAAGCCCGGCCCGCTCACCGACGAAGAGTACAACATTGTGAAACGGCATCCGGATATCGGCGCCAAAATCGTCGGGCAGATGTCCGGCCTGCATGCCGTGGTGCCCCTGGTGCGCCACCATCACGAACGCTGGGACGGGAGAGGCTACCCGGATGGATTACAGGGGGAAGAAATACCGCTGGGAGCGCGCATCCTGTCCCTGGCCGACACCGTCGATACCCTGTGCTCCGACCGCCCCTACCGCGCCACACGCAGTTTCAAAGCGGTGCTGGAGGAGATCAAGCGCTGCTCGGGAACGCAGTTCGACCCGCAGGTCGTCGAAGCATTTCTCAAGGTTGCCGAGGAGAAAGGGCGCGATTTCTTCAAAAATTCCGCAGCTCTGGTAGATCTGTCGCTGAGTTCACACAGCGAGGCGCTGGGAGATGATTGGGGGTACACCGCATCCCGGGGCACACCGCTGCAGTAATTCCCCCGGTAAGTCCACAACTTAACATCCAGGGCACGCCGTGCCCTGCTCCTGCAGGCGACCGTTCTTTCCCCTGTGAGCGGCGTAGATGCGTGGCGAAACAGAAGATGGCAAGGGACTCACAGGGGTAGATTATTAATGCAGGGATCAGAAAATTCATTCTGTGCCATATGGTATGGCCGTAAGCTTAGCACGGCTGCTGCGCCCGCAGGCGTGAGGAACAGCATGATCCGCATACTTCGGGCTGTCAGGCCCGGTCATTAACACGCGAAGCATGACGGCATGCATGGTCGAAGAAGCCTGCAGGCAATAAATCCCGCACCCGGGCATCCTGAGCGTAGTCGAAAAGGGCCCGGGTGCGAGTTTTAGATGTCTGGCAGCCATGAAGAGAATAAACACCTGCTCTTATAAGAGGGCCAGGGAGGGAGGCCAAAAAACGTCAATTTTCAGTAAATCACTGCACCCGCACAGGGATAGCGTCCTGCATGCGTTATTGGGCACGGCGCGCATTGAGCAGCATTCGCTCAGTCTGGGCCGGTGACTGGATAATAATTCCCCGTTTCGCCGCAGCGCCGTGCCCTTACAACAAATTTTCTTGCACAATCAACCGCAGGGACACAGCTGTTTTTCTAGAGCGATGTTTCTGGAAGCAGTAACCTGCGATCTTGCCAGGCGTGGTTTGCATGCGGAGAACTTACACCGGACGCCGCGGTGCCCCCTGACGCGTGCGAACCGGTATCCTGGGACCTGTCATAATACCTGCATAAATAACCTATCCCTGTGAAATCCGCAAATCCGGTATCGCCGTAACCCTCACCAGATCATAAACCGCGGCCGCCTGCCGGGTAACCAGGCTGATGGTTTCCGGATCCGGGCTCCATTCCACCTCTCCCAGATCATACACCTTCCAGGGGCCGACCCAGCTGGCCTGAATACGCCCGGGCAGCCGGCGGAAGCGAAACTGCTGCGCCTCCCGGGGATCAAATTCGGGCGGCAGGGAGAGTTCAAGGGCCAGCTCCGGAACGCTGAGCGCCCAGCCGCTGCCCACCTGCTGCAGCAGCAGGGTCAGTTCCTGTGTGCTGCCTTCACCGCCGGTCAGGGCCAGCCCGCAGCCGCCAGCCTCCTGCTGTTCCTCCAGGCGCATATTCAGGACCAGCTCGAAAGAATTCAGCGGAGCGATCGGTCTGGTTATACGCGCCGGTCCGGAGATGTCTGCCTGCCGCAGTGTATGCGCTTCCAGCCGCCACATGCCGCTCTCAACCCGCCACCCCAGGTCTTCCAGGCTGGCGCGGGGGTGGTCGAAGCGATCCTCCCAGCCCAGAGTCAGCTCCATGTCGCTGAACGCGGCTGCCATGCCGCGCGTGAACAGCCCCAGCCGCTCCGGCGCCGCGCTGAGCTTTCCCTGCCACAGGTGCTGTCCATCCAGCGCCAGACCGGCTGCCCGTCCATTCACCTCCATGCGCAGGAGATGCAGCGCTGCGACCTGAAATCCGGCGGGCAGGTCCGCAGATATTTCCCGCCGGGTCTCTCCAGACCCTGTGGAGATGATGGCCGTCACTCTGCCGCCTTCCAGTGTGGTGGGCAGCAGGTCGAGGGATAATAATTCCTGTGGGTCTCCATCCTGACCTGCCCCTTCCAGCAGGATGCCGAACGCCCCAGGGGAGCGCTGCTGTTCCATTGCAGAGTGCAGCCCCATTTCCAGCAGGAAGGAACCGCCTGGCAGTTCGAAGAGGGCCTCGGCCAGTTTTCCCGGATACGGCTCCTCCTGGGTCAATCTGCCATCCTGCAGGGTCCATTTCCCGCCCATCCAGCGCCACCCCGGCGTGGCCGGCAGATCAGGGTTCATCTGCAGAAGCGGCCGCAGCGTCGCGTCAAGGGGAATTGGCTGCGGGTCGCTGCTGGGACCCAGCACCACCAGGCGGTTGCCTGTAAACTCCAGGCGGTCGATCGCCATCACGCGGCCTGCGTTTGTATTTTCATCTTTACACGCGGAGTCCGGGTCTCCCTGCTGCCAGCGGTGGTAAACGCAGAAGAGCTGACGGTTATCGGGCCCGCGCACCACCGAATTGTGCCCCGGGCCAATCACACCGCGCTCCGGAAAGGAGCGCAGCACCGGCAGCCGCTGCTGTCCGTCGGCGGTCTGCTCCCATTCTTCGCTGGCCAGGATCTTGGCACTGGTGGCATAATCCACGCTGTAGCCGGGATCCCGCCAGCTGCCCCCGCTGTACATCTGATAATAGCGGCCCTTATACTTCAACACAAACGAGCCTTCTACGGTATGCCAGCGCACGCCGCCTCTGTCGAGGCGCCGGGGGTCATAAATTTGCCAGTCGTACTTTGCCCGTGTCACCGGCACGGGCTTGCCGGCCAGGTGAAAGGGATCCACCAGACGGTCGACCACCGTCCCGGTACCGATGCGCTCGTGCTCCAGGAAGTCGGTGGCATAGAACAGATAGCGAGCGCCGTCTGTATCCTGGAAAACATGGGCATCGATGGCGAATGCTTCCTTCGTCAGCCGGTGACCGCTGTCCTCATATGGCCCCTGCGGCGCATCAGAAACCGCCACCCGGATCTCCATCTGCTTTTCATTCCCCACACTGTAATACAGATAGAACTGGCCGTTGTAATAGCTCACTTCGGGCGCCCAGTAACAGGTGTGCTCGCCGGGCAGCGGTGCCAGCGCCCCGCTGGCCTCGCTCCAGTGCACGAGGTCGCGCGAGTGCAGGATACCGAAGCAGCGGCCGTCGCGCCAGAAGCCGGTGCAGTAGGCCCAGTAAACGCCCCGGTATTTGAGTACAAAGGGGTCGGGAAACGGTGAGGGGTAGACCGGGTTGGTGTATTGTGCAGTCATCAGTCAGCTTCGACCGGTCGCCTCCCACACAGGCTGTTGAATATCTGCGACGGGCGGCATGCCCCTCGCCTGGTGCCGCCGGTAGCGCTCCACGAGCGGCGTACGGCGCCTGCTCAGCACGCCGCCGGCATCGAATTCAGCATCGAAAAGGCCCAGGTGGATTAAATAGTCCTCAACGGGTCTGCGGCCGGTGCGGTACTTCCAGTCCACCATGGTGATCACCGGGAACCAGGTGTATCCCACCACCGGGATACCCTGCTCCCGGCACTGGCGCACCGCCTGGATCGTCTCGTCCATCCAGGTGCCGCGCTGCTCGTGGCTGCCCAGGGATGAGGTCTCGGTTACCATCACCGGAATCTGGTAACGCCGGTAAATTTCCTGCAGCCTGCCGGCAAGGGACAGGCCGCTGATGCGCACCGCCCGGCGGTACAGCCCCGGCGTCCGCCGGCGGACCGCAGCCGGCCCGGCAGACCAGGGATAGTAGTTGGCGCCAAAGTAGTCGTACGTAACCGCATTCGCCTGCAGTTCATCCAGCTTGCGCGGCGTCAATCCGTAAGATTTCAGGTAGCCCCACAGGGGATGGGATTCGGTGACCCGGCCAAGCGACAGGTCGAAGCACAGGTACTGGCGTTCGTTGTGCAAATGGACGCGCTCCTGCAGTTCAGGATTGTCAGTATACAGGTGCCACACAGCTTCGACCTGTACTGTCTGGACATCCGGAAGCTCTGCTTTCAGGGCGCGCACCGTTTTCTGCATCCCGCGCGCCACGGCCATGGCGATTTTGACGTAGCCGTCATCTCCCCTCAGGTAAGGAGGCCACATCCCGTCGTATCCGCACTGCGAACAACAGACCATCGGTTCGTTGAAGGGCGTGAAATACCGTGTCAGGCGTCCATAGCGTTCAGCCGCCTGTGCGGCATATTCCGCCACCCGGTCGGGGTAGCTGTGGTTCAAAAAGCTGTTATCCAGCCAGAGTGGGGTACCGTAGTGCATCAAATCGATGATGGGAAGGATTCCCTTTTCCTCCACAAGGTACGTCAGGGCGTCATCCACCCAGCCCCATTCCCACCGGTCTGGAGCAGGCTGCACGCGGTACCAGGGTATCCCCCAGCGGACCGCGCGCACGCCGGTCTCTTCCAGCAGGTCGAAATCGCTCTGCCACTGCTCGTAGTGCTGCGTGAGTTCATATTCTTCCAGGCGGCGCAGCCCCGGCCGCACCTGCGGGATGAAGGTATCTTCAATTCCCGCCGCCCAGCAGAAGTCTCGAAGAAGATCACTAACCAGTTCCGTCATAAGTTCCCTTCGCTGGTGAACTTTTCTCCCCCGGTCGATTATACAGGAAAACAACAGGGCCCGCTCTAATGGAGCAGGCCCTGCAGAAATTTTAGATCATATGTCAGTCAGGCATTTGTAGAATCAGCACGGCGATGCGCTGAGTGCAGCCGGCATGACGGCCGGAGCGCCGTTCAACCGGCCGCGCAGCTGCATGTGAGCGCGCGCCAGGCGGCTCTTGATGGTCCCGATCGGGACGTTGAGAACCTGTGCAGCCTCGGCATAATCCAGCTCGAGCATGTCAACCAGCTCGATCACGGTGCGGTATTTCACCGGCAGCGCTGCCACCTGACGCTGCAACATTTTACGCAGTTCGTTCTGCTCGCAGCTCTCCTCCGGAAGGGGCTGCGTATCAACCAGCCAGGAAGGCTCGTCCATATCTTCGCTGTCCTCACCCTTCACAGACAGCGGCAGCCATTCCATCCGCTTCCAGCGCCGCATTTCGTCGTAGCAGACGTTTGTGGCTATGCGAAGTAACCACACCCGAAAGGAACCTCCCCGAAAGCTTCCCAGGCTCCGGTAGGCGCGAAGAAACGCCTCCTGTGCCGCATCCTCTGCACCCTCCCGGTTCCCCAGCAGCGCATACGTATGCTGGTAAATCAGATCCTGGTATTCCAGTACAAGCTCGTTGAAGGCCTCCAGGCTGCCTTGCTTTGCCGCTTCTACCCGTTCGATCGCGTTCATATTTCCCTCACCGGCTTTTTTCCACCTACCGTGCTGGACAACTACCGGCAGCTTATACAGCGCCCTGAATTGGGTTGACCAGTGAAACCTTTGCAATTAAACGCTGCTCTACGCCTTTCGGGTAACGCTGCAGGACAATAACAGCGATACAAAAACTGATACATATTATGACGAAACCGGCCGCAGGGAGGAGGCATGGTTCAGGCATTTGATACGCCATCCACACCTGCGATCAACGTCCGGATCGTAAGCTGGCGGTAGACCTGCCAGTGGCGCTGCTTTCCACTCCCCGCATTCTCCAAAAATACCCCCAGTAACTCGTTACGAACTTATATCGTATCGCTCACCGTAACGATCCCGGGACGCCGGGTGCGTATACTGTGGACAACGATTGAAAACAACGCCGAAGCAAAAAAACGGGTTCTGAAAAAAAAAACGGGAGGTTATCATGATTACAAATGCTGCTCAAATCGTACTGGTAGGCCTAAATCTGCTCTACGTTGTCCCAGCTCTGATCCTGGGCGGTGCGGCAGCACTGACCGTACTCCGACAGTTCCGCATGTTCAACCGCCATGCGTAATCCAGATCCATACCAGAAAGCGGTGTTGTGGCGAAATGAACCCCACAACACCGCTTTTTGTATTAACTCATATAACGGGGATCATGAAGACCTGACACTCATGTTTACAGGTATACCAACATCCTGTACTGCACACCATACCGGAACGGTCCATTTGCCCGGAAGGATTCTGCCGTGCCTGATCTGCTGGCTACCAAACTTTACCTCCCGCGCCCCCGCCGCAGCCTGGTCTCCAGGCCGCGTCTGGTCCAGCGCCTGGAGGAAGCCGCTGATCTGCCGCTCATCCTGGTCTCTGCGCCCGCTGGTTTCGGTAAGACCACCCTGCTCAGCGCCTGGATCCACGCACAGGAATCGCTGGAACAGGGAAGGAAGGCAGCCTGGCTGTCGCTGGATCCGGGCGACAACGACCCAACCCGCTTTGCCACCTATCTGATCGCCGCGTTCGCGTGGCTGGATCCCGCCATCCAGCCCGATCTGCTGTATGCGGCGCTGCGTAATTCGCAGAACTTCCCCCTCGAAAACGCCCTCATCCCGCTCATCAACCAGCTGAATCTGCTGCAAACACCAGTCCTGCTGGTGCTCGATGACCTGCACGTTATCACGAACGCCGTTATCTACCGCGCCCTGACCTTCCTGGTGGAAAATCTGCCCCCTGCCGTGCAGCTTGTCATCTCCACGCGCCGGGACCCCTCGCTGCCCCTGGCACGCTGGCGCGCATCCGCACTGCTGGCCGAAATCCGCGAGCCGGAGCTGCGCTTCACCCGTGAAGAGATCTGCGCATACCTGCAGCAGGGAACGGGTTTGCCGCTCAGCGACGAAGACGCATCTGAATTAGAAGCCCGTACGGAGGGCTGGATCGCCGGGATCCAGATGGCCGTCATCGCCATGCGCTCGGCTCCCGGCCGGCGGGAACAGGCCCAATCCCTGCCGGGCTTTTCCGGCAGTCACCGCTACGTCCTCGATTACCTCAGCGATGAAGTGCTGCGCAGCCAGCCTGTGCCGGTGCAGCGCTTCCTGCTGTTTACCTCTATCCTGGAGCGCATCAGCGCCCCGCTCTGCCAGGCTGTGCTCGACGAGGACGAGTTCGCCGTTTGGATGCCGCTTGAATCGACCAGTCCTTCCCCCATTGAGGGTTCCAGATACCAGGAAATCCTGCACCATCTGGAACAGGACAACCTCTTTCTGGTACCGGTGGACGACCACCGCGAGTGGTACCGCTACCATCACCTGTTTGCAGAGACCCTGCGCGATCACCTGAACCATGCCTATCCGCAGCTCGTTCCCGAGCTGCACCGCCGCGCCAGCGACTGGTTCTTTGAACACGGATACCTCGTGGAAGCCGTCGAACATGCGCTCGCTGCTCAGGATTGGGAGCGGGCGGCGCGCTACATCCATCCTGCCGCAGACTATCTAATACGGGTGGGAGAAGTGTCCACCCTGCTGGGCTGGTTCAGCCGGCTTCCTGCCAACGTGATTCGCGCCAGTGCGGAGTTATGCACCTGGCTGGCCTGGTGTCACAAAATCCGCGGCAGCTATGCGCTTATCGAACCGCTGCTTCAGGATGCCCAGCGCGCGCTGGAGCAGTCTGGGCCTCCGCAGGCCGTCTCACAGAAGGTGGCGGCCCGCCGCAGGCGCTCCCTTCTGGGGCAGGCCGCCATTATGCGCGCCTCGATCGCCTTAAACCAGGAGCAGCACGATCTCGCTCTGGATTTGAGCCGCCAGGCACTGGAAATGCTGCCGGAAGATCACCGCTACCTGCGCATGCTGGCCGTCACCAACATCGCCATCGTCCACCTGTACCGCGGCGACGCCGGGGCAGCAGAGAAAATCCTGGTGGAAAAGCAGACCAGTCTCCCGCCGGACGGCCATCCAAATATCTACCTGGGGCTGCTGTCCATCCTGGTCCGGGTGCGCCTGCACCGGGGCGCGCTGCACGCAGCCATGGAAGTATGCCGGCAGGCGCTGGAACTGGCCACCGCCCACAATATGCAGACCTACTGCAGCGGGCCGTACCTCCACATGGCCGATATTTACTACGAGTGGAACCAGCTCGACGAGGCTGCAGCCTGCTGTCTGGAAGCCGCCCGGATCGCCAGAACTGCCGGCCAGTGGACGGTGTTGTTCTATACCCTGCTGCGCCTTGCCCAGGTTCACCAGGCCCGGGGGAGCAGCCGTGAAGCCCACGAACAGCTCGACAATGCCGGAGAACTCCTTGACCGCCTGGAGGGGTCCGGTCACCGCGAGCAGCTGGCGCTGGTCAGAGGGCGGCTGCTGCTGGCGCAGGGAAAAACGGAGGAAGCCGTTCAGGCCGCCGCTTCTGCAGACGTGGACAGAAACCCACGCAGGGCTTTCTTCGCCCGGGTAACCAGGGTCAGGCTGCTGCTCGCTCAGGGCCGCATCCAGGAGGCGCATCAGCAGGTTGAAGCCGTCCTGCAGGATGCCCGGTCCTGCGGCCCGCTCCGCTACCAGATCGAGACACAGGCGCTTAAAGCGCTTGCGCTGCAGGCCAGTGGGCAGTGCCCACAGGCGCTGCGCGCCCTGGAGTGCGCCCTCCTGCTGGCGGAAGAAGCGGGCTATACCCGCCTGTTCCTTGATCTGGGCGAACCGCTGCACAGGCTTTTGGACGCACTCCTGCGAACGGCAGCCCGCAGTCCGTCTGCCGCAGCCGCAGCCCGGCTGGTTAAGGGCTTCACCCCAATAACCCGCTCGTCTCAGGCCCATTCGCAGCGGCGCTCCGGCTCGCCGCGGCTGTCCTCCGCTCCAGCGGATACCCTCAGCGATCGCGAGGTGACCGTCCTGAACCTCATCGCGGCTGGTCTTTCCAATGAAGCCATCGCCCGTGAGCTGTACATCAGCCTGAACACCGTGCGCACCCACACCAAGAGCATCTACCGCAAACTGAACGTCCGCAGCCGCACGCAGGCCGTTGCCCGCGCCCAGGCCGCTGGTTTAATGTGACCCCACTTTCCCTACAATAACTTCTTCAAAATCACCCACCAGAATCACATTTTGATGTGATGCCCTCCCGTTTTCTGCGTGCTACGATGCCCGTATGAGACGGGATTATTCGGGCACACCATTTTCGCTTCGTGATCGGCTTTCACACAGGTCTCATGTTCTTCAGAGCAGGAGCTTCCTCGAGCTTCTTGTTCTCTCCTCCGGGGTGAAGCGCGGCTCACGCTTCACCCCTCTGGTGTTTTATCCGGAGCCAGTTCTGGTTGTGACGGGCAGAGATTCTCGCCTGCACCGCTGACAGCGCACCGGCCTCTCGTTCGATTCCCAGATGTTCAGGTTCTCATTTCCAAGGAGGTGATTGGCTGGCAAATAACTACCCCTGAGCTGCCTGCAGCCGCAGGATGAGATCCCATCCGGACATGCCGCGGGTGGGCAATAAGCTTTATAAGTTGGAGGAGAAACGATGAAGATAAACAAATCACTGTACATTCTTTTTTCCCTGATGACGCTGGCCGGCCTGGTGCTGAGCGCCTGCCAGCCGCAGCAGGCGGAGACGGTGAGGACGGTGTTCGTGACCCAGGAAGTCGAGGTGGAGGGCACCCCGATGGTCATCACCGAGGTCGTAGAAGTCACACCCACCCCTGACGAGGTGTCGGCAGGAGATGATGACGTCGTAACCTACGAATCCTACTCCACGACCGATATCCCCACACTCGATCCGCAGACCGCCGAAGATTCCGTATCGATCACCTATATCGAAAACCTCTTCGTGCATCTGGCCAATTACGATCTCGAAACCGCTGAGATCGTGCCGGAAGCGGCGCTGAGCTGGGAAGGTACGGAAGACGGGCTGGCGTATACCTTCAACCTGCGCACCGATATCCCCTGGGTGTACCACAACCCGGTAACCGGCGAGACCACCCAGGCGATGCGCCCGGTCTTCGACGAAGAAGGCAACCAGACCGGTGAAGAGCCTGCCTTCGTCACCGCCAATGACTTCGTCTACGCCATCAAGCGCGCCTGCATGCCCACCACCGGCTCTTACTACAGCTCCATTATCGCCCCCCTGATCCGGGGCTGTGAAGCCGTCCTCAATGCCGAAGATGCGGAAAACATCCCGCAGGAGGATATCGATGCCATCGGCGTGAGCGCGCCCGATCCCGCCACACTGGTGATCGAGCTCGAGTTCCCGGCCAGCTACTTCATCTCCATGATCCCCATGTGGACGCTGGCAGCAACACCCGAGTGGGTGATCAACGAGTTCGGCGAGAACTGGATCGAGGCCGGCAACATCGTCACCAACGGTCGCTATGTGCTCACCGAGTGGGTCCACGGCGTGCGCCGCTCGGTCCAGCGCAACCCGCTCTTCCCGGAAGACATGGCCGGCAGCGGGAACATTGAACGCCTGGTGATCAACGTTGTCCCGGACGTGTCCACTGGCTACGCCCTGTGGTTGAACAACGATGTCGATGACTCGAACATCCCCGATGCGGAAATACCCAACCATCTGGAGGACTTCCCCGATGAGACCATCCAGGTCCCCGATCTGGCGGTCTTCTACATCGCTTTCCGCATGACCAAGCCGCCGTTCGATGATGTGCGCGTCCGCCGCGCCTTCAGCGCTGCTTTTGACCGCGAAACGTTCGTCGAGGAGGTTATCCAGGGTCAGGGGCTGCCCATGATCCATTTCGCACCTCCGGGTATTTTCGGCGCCCCGCCCATCGACGAAGTCGGTGTGGGTTTCAATCCGGAATTCGCCCGCCAGCAGCTGGCGGAAGCCGGCTACCCGAACTGTGAAGGCTTCCCTACCGTCACGCTGACAGGTTACTCAGGCCCTGACGTGGCCAACTGGATCCAGTACGCTCAGGGTCAGTGGCAGGAACACCTGGGCTGCCCTCCGGAAGTGATCGTGATCGAGCAGCTTCCCTTCAACGAACTGCTGGATGCTACCGCAGGCGATGTTCCCGACTCCGAAGCGCCGCATATGTGGACCCTGGCCTGGGGCCCCGACTATGCCGATGAGAACAACTGGGTTGGCGACGTGCTGTGGTGTCAGGCGGAGAACCGCTCCCAGCGCACCTGCAACGAACTCGACGACCTGATCATTGAAGCTCGCCAGGAGCAGGACCCGGACCGGCGCACCGAACTCTACCGCCAGCTTGAAGAGGCCTTCTTCGGCCCTGAGGGTGAAGCGCCTTTCTTCCCGATGTATGTCCGCATCCAATTCCTGGCCCAGCATTCATGGTTGACAACAACTCGGGCCCTCTTTGGCGGCGAGCAGTGGTACAATTGGTCCATCGATTGGGAAGCCAAACAGTCAGCACAGTAGTACCCAATCCAGACCAGACACCGTAAGGGGCAGGCGCTCTGGCCGCCTGCCCCTTTTTGGTTTGTTTACATAAATTGGTTGAACCATATTTGAACTGTTGTTGTAGTTAATAAGCAGGGGGATATCCAGAAAGAGATATCCTGAGGGGCTGCCGGTTCATCGCTGACGACTGCCCCGGGACCAACACCCGCAGGTCGGAAACAGAAATGGAGGTGATGTGACTCCTTATTACCGCGACTGGAGATCGCTGTTTTTAATAAATACAAATGAGCCAGAAAATCAAATTCTTGAGGAGAGAATATGAAGAAGAACCTTTCCGTCCTGTTTGCGCTGATCATCATCGCAAGCATGGCCCTGGCTGCCTGTCAGCCGCAGCAGGTAGAAACAGTCCAGACCGTTGTTGTAACGCAGGAAGTGTTACGCGAGGGGACGCCCGTTATCGAGACCGTGGTTGTTGAAGTGACGCCCGAGGCTCCGGCCGAAGGGCCGGGTGATGGAACAGACCTCGTAACCTTCGACGCCTATTCCACGACCGACATCCCGACCCTCGATCCGCAGATTGGTGAAGATGAGATCTCCATCAACTACATCGAGAACCTCTTCGTCCAGCTCACCAACTACGACACCGTGACGGCAGAGATCGTGCCCGAAGCGGCAACCGACTGGGAGATCAGCGATGATGGCCTGACCTACACCTTCCATCTGCGCACTGACATCCCCTGGGTGTACCACAACCCGGTGACCGGTGAGACCACCCAGTCCAACCGCCCGATCTTCGACGAGGAAGGCAACCAGACCGGTGAGGAGCCCGCTTTCGTGACCGCCGAAGACTTCGTCTATGGCATTCGCCGTGCCTGCGACCCCAACATCGGCTCTTACTACAGCGGTGTGATCGCCCCTCTGATTGCCGGCTGCTCCGACGTGCTCAACTATGAGGATCCGGCAAACATCCCGCAGGAGCTCAT
>Ga0134098_1001951_pt1 | contig 15661 bp, 14 predicted proteins | sample 9_3taG_FD_94456 | JGI IMG/M metagenome (GOLD analysis project Ga0134098, IMG submission 94456) | Switchgrass degrading microbial communities from high solid loading bioreactors in New Hampshire, USA - 9_31_10_142_A3 metaG | ecosystem: Engineered > Bioreactor > Semi-continuous > Anaerobic >... | reverse complement strand
GGCAAAAAGTAAAGCTATGGCTTTACCAATCCCTTGAGCTCCTCCGGTAACTAAAGCTACTTTCCCTGATAGGGAAAAATCGATATTGAAATTTACTCCTTCCATAACTATTACCACCTTTCTTTCTGCTAAGGAATAAGTACAACTTTTATAGAATCTTCACCTTTTGTTACCATTTCAAAGCCTTTTTTAAAGTCCTGGAGAGGCAATTCATGAGTTATGATTTTATCAGCTTTTATCCTTCCATCGTTCAAAAATCGAATTGCCGATTCGTAAGTGTAAGGGCTGAGATGAGCTCCCCGCAAATCCAATTCTTTTCGATCTCCAATGATGCTCCAGTCTACAGTAACCGGGTCATTATAAACGCTAAACTCTACAAATCTTCCCAGTTTTCTAATCATTTGCAAGCCTTGAATAGCTCCCGAGGGATGACCACTTGCCTGGATATAAACATCACAACCATACCCATTAGTAAGCGACTTTACTCGAGAGACTACATCCTCTTCTAAAGGATTTAATACCAAATCCGCTCCATACTCTTTAGCCAATTGATTACGTTTAGGTTTTATGTCTATAGTAATAAGCATTTTGGGGTTTTTCAACCGGGCAGCTTGCACCATCCCCAAACCTAAAGAGCCCAATCCAGCAATAACTACTACATCTCTAAATTGTATATCAGCCCTCTCTACTGCGTGAATGGCACAACCCAGTGGTTCCACATAAGGTGCTACTTTTAAAGGAAATCCCTCTGGAAGTTTATAATTCTTAGCTGTTTTAGGAAGTTTCACATATTCGGCAAAAGCTCCGTCAGCTACTTTTCCTTGGAATCCATAAATATTATGGACTTCACACATCCAATATTTTCCTTCTAAACAAAACATACATTTTCCACAAGGAACAATTTGCTCCGATACTGCCCAATCCCCTAACTTAAGACCATACTTTTCTCCTGCACCTTCACCTAAAGCGACTACCTGACCATAGAATTCGTGTCCGGGAATAAAGGGAGCTTTTATCCAAGCTGGTTGCCCTTCTCCACCCCAGAAAGAAGGCGCTCCATGATATCCTTTCACGTCTCCTGCACATATTCCGCAACCGCCAACTTTAAGAAGTACTTCTCCCTCCCCAATCTCTGGCACATCAACTTCTTCAAGCCGATAATCTCCAGGTTGATAAGCTACTACTGCCCTCATCTTCTTGGGAACACCATCGATTTTTTCTAAATAAGACATTGCCATACACCTCCTTATTTTCTAATCACTTTTCCAGTTAAAGCATTAAAAATATGAGCTTTTTCTTTGCCAAAAGAAATTAATGTCAAATCGCCTTCTTTTTCAGAAGATAAACCAGGCACTTCAACCAAAATTTGCTGCCCATCTATATCCACCGTTACTACCGAGGACTCTCCCAAGTGTTCTACACTAAACACATGAGCCTTAAATGAATATCCACCACTGACGTCCGAACCTACTATCATATCAGCTGGTCTAATTCCCAAGATCCAACTATTTTTAGGATTGTTTTCTTTGCTCATTATCTGAGCTATGTCAGAATCGACTTCAAATCGGAACTGAGAAAATTGAAGGTAAAAATGATCTCTATCTTTCATAAGAGAGCAAGGAAGAAAATTCATAGGAGGTTCTCCAATAAAACCAGCAACAAAAAGATTAGCCGGTTTTTGGTAAAGGTCTTCGGGAGTCCCTACCTGCTGTATCTCTCCCAAATTCATAACCACCACTTTATCAGCCATGCTGAGTGCCTCCAACTGGTCATGAGTAACATATATCACAGTTAAACCCCATTCTCTCTGAACCCTTTTAAGATCAATCCTTAATCTAGCTTTTAACTGAGCATCAAGATGAGATATAGGTTCATCCATAAGGGTAACTTGAGCATCTTCTCTAACCAGCGCTCGAGCTAAAGAAACCCTCTGCTGCTCTCCACCACTTAATTTAGCAGGCCTAAAACTCAAAATATCTTGAATTTCTAATAATTCAGATACTTCCTTGATTCTCTCTCTTATTCTTTCCTCTGACCAATTTCTCGCCCGAAGAGGAAAAGCAATATTTTCATATATAGTCATAGGTGGATACAGAGCATAAGATTCAAATGACATAGCCAGCATTCTATCCTTGGGTAAAAGATCATTAACCCGCTTATCTCCAATGTAGATATCTCCTCGAGAAATTGTTTCTAAGCCTGCTATCATGCGTAAGGTACTCGTTTTACCACATCCAGAAGGACCAAGAAGACACAAAAATTCCTTGTCATTGCAAGTAAAAGTAGCATCTTTTACTGCTTCTACCCTCTGGGCAGCACCTTTTTCTCCCTGATAAAACTTCCATACGTGTTCTACCCTGACTTCAGCCATTTTTTCACCATCCCATTTATACCCAAAAGAGATTTATCTTAGATTGTTTATCAAAAATCTGTACCTCGTCTTCACCAAAGAAACACCGAACTTTTTCTCCTATTTGAACTTTTGCTTCCGCAGGTAATTGGATAGTAAAGCTCAAGTCTTGTGGAGTCTGGACAAATACTATTTTTCTCGACCCTCGAAGCTCGGTAAATTTCGCTACTCCATCGACAATGGTACCAGAACCAGGCATAAAATTTTCATCACGGCTCATTAATATTTTGCTGGGAAAAATACCTAAAACAACTTCACTAATATTCATTTGTCTCACTTTTTCTTCTATCAGCGAAGGTAAATAGAAAGAAATGCCTTTTGCTTGCATCAGCATCTTCCCGCCATCCATCACCAATTTCCCATCAAAATAATTCATAGGAGGGTCACTCACAATCGTCCCCACAAAAGTATTGGCTGGCCGATTATAAATTTCCTCCCAACTGCCTACTTGCTGCAAGATTCCCCTGTTTAAAATTACAATTCGATCAGCTACAGAAAAAGCTTCAAGATAATCTGTAGTAGTATAAAGAGTGGTTACTCCCTTTCTTTGTTGCCATTTTTTTAGTTCTCTTCTCAATCTATGGCGCAACTTAGCATCCAGATGAGCTATTGGCTCATCTAATAAAAAAACCTTAGGGTCTCTTATCAGACAACGACCCAAGGCTACTCTTTGGCGCTGTCCGCCGCTCAACTCTTTTGGTTTCCTTTCCAAGAGCATGTCTATTTCTAAAAATCGAGCAACTTCCAAAACTTTTTCTTTTACTGCTTCTTCAGAAAACAGACGAGACCTCTTTGGTGCTCGCAGAGGAAAAGCAATGTTTTCAAAAACGGATAAATGAGGATACAAAGCATAGGTTTCAAAAGCCATAGCTACATCTCGATCAGCCGGATCAAAGTTATTAACTAATTCATTATCTATTAAAATTTCCCCTGAGGTAACTTCTTCAACTCCAGCAACCATCTTTAGGGTCGAACTCTTTCCCGCTCCTGGAGGGCCAAGTAAAACCATTAATTCTCCACTATTCACTTTAAAAGATAAATTATTTATAGCTATAAGGTCTCCATACTTCTTCACTACATTTTTTAATTCTACATTCACCATAGTTTTTCCTCCCCCATTACCCTTTTACCGCTCCAAAAGTTAAACCACGCACTAAATATCTCTGTATAAAAATTGCCAAAATCACGGATGGTAAAAGAGTAATAATAGCTGCTGCCGCCATCTGGCCCCAAAGCACCTGCTCATAAGAAATAAATCCCATGAGTGAAGGAGTAACCGGACGAGTAACATCGGAAGACAAAATATAGCCAAACAAAAACTCGTTCCAGGCAAAAATGAAGGAAAGAATCCCCGTTGCCGCAATACCTGGAGCAATTAAAGGAAGATCTATCTTACGAAACACCCCCCACCAAGAGTAACCATCAATCCGAGCAGCGTGTTCCAGCTCTGGTGGTATATCTTCAAAAAACCCTCTCATCAGCCAAACTGAAAAGGGTAGAGTCAAAAGTTGGTAAGCAAAAATCATTCCGTGATAGGTACCGTAAAATCCTATCCTACGGAAAATTACAAAAAGAGGTATTATAACAATCAACCCAGGTGCAAAGCGGAAACTTAACAAAGTAAAAGCAAAATTTTCTTTCCCTCTAAAATTATATCTGGCTAAAGAATAAGCAGCGGGAACACCAACTAACATACTTAAAATAACAGCCCCAGAACACACAATTAAACTATTCAAAAAATATCTTGGAAAATCAGTTTGTACCGTTTCATATTTACCCAACCAAGACTTGCCTAAAAGAACCACCGAGTAATTCTCCAAAGTAGGATCAAAAACAAATTTAGGAGGATAAGATATAACATCAATAGGAGTTTGAATAGACATATTAAATACCCAATAAAGAGGGAAAATTGTCCAAAGCATAATAATAACTAATCCTACAGCGGATAGAACTTTCCCCAACGTTAACCTTTCGCCATCCATAGCTCTAAACCTCCCCTAAAATAACCAAGTCAATATCCATGGACTTCACTAACCGACTTTCTCCATTGACCTACTAAGAAATAACTTAATACATAAACAATAGCCCACAATACAACCAAGTGAGCAAAAGCATAACCCATATTTGTCCATCTAAAACTATGATAATAAGCTTGCACAGAAATGGTCATAGTAGCGCTCGCTGGCCCACCTTTAGTAGCAGCATAGACAACATCAAATTGTTTAAGACAATCCATAATTCTAAATAGCAATACAATTAAAATAACAGGCTTTAAAAGAGGAATAGTTAATCTTCTGAAGGTAAACCAACTTGATACTCCATCTACAGCAGCAGCTTCATAGGGTTCCTTAGGTAGGTTCTGTACCCCAGCAAGAAAAATCATACCAGCAAAAGGCATAAACACATAAACATCAATAAGTATGACAGAAAACAGAGCGCTGCTTGAGCCTCCCAGCCACTGAGAGCCAGGTAGACCCACTAACTGTAAGAGATAGTTAAAAACACCCTGAATAGGAGCCATCATCAATTTCCACATAATAGCAGCCACAGCAGGGGGTAACATTACTGGCAATAAAAACAGTGTTCTCCAAATCTTTTGACCACGCATACCTAAATTCAGTAAATAAGCAGAAGCAAAACCTGCCCCTACTTCAATAACCACAGCACCTATAGTAAATAAAATAGTAACCTTAAGAGCGTTCCAAAATTCAGGATCTTTGGCTAATTTTATATAATTACCCAAACCAATAAAATTACTGGTACCAGCGGTCAAATTAAAATCAGTAAAGGACATCACCACTGAATACCCAAAGGGAATAAGAATACCTGCCGTTAAAATAAAAGCGGGCATAAACAATAACCAGGCTATATTTTTACTCCAGAAACTCTGCTTAGAACTTAGCTCCACTGACAAATTTATTCACCTCTTTTCTCTGGTAGGGAGTGGGAGAATTCTCCCACTCCCTGAATGTTTTATTATTTTTTCCACTTGGCCATAAATTCATTAATCTTTGCTGCTGCATCATCTAAAGCTTGATCCACTGTTTTCTTTCCCTCATATGCTTCGTGAAGTGCCTCACACCAGTAATCACCCACAGTAGTAACGTCAGGGTTAGGAGTCCACTGAATATCTCCATATTTGGCATACATAGCATCAACGATTTCTCTATACTCTCCTGGTTTTGTTCCCCATTCCATACTTTTTTCCACTACACCTGGATGTTCCCAAACTGATTTTCTGGTGGGGTTAAAGTTGTCATATTTCAAAGTACCATCAAGCATAGTCTGTGGAGCAGTAGCCCAAAGAAGGAACAACCACGCAGCTTCTTTATATCTTGAAAGAGAGCTTATGCCTAAAGACCAAGTCCACATATTAGATACGATACTTCCATCTGGAGCAGCTGGAGGTAAGGCATACCCTACATTACCAGCAATTACAGACTGAGCAGGATTTTCATAGGTGGCGGCAAAGAAATCGCAATCGGTAATCTCATAAAATCTTCCAGCAGCAAAATTCTGTTTAGCATCATACCAAGTATAGTTTGGCCAGCCCGGAGGCCCAGCTTTCTGTAAAATGTCTATCCAGATTTGGGTAATTTCTTTCGCTTGCGGTGTATTTATTGATGCTGTAAGATCAGGGGCAGGAGTTAAATCCTTCTGCCCATAAGTACTAAAGGCAGTAAAGTAACCAGAATGTACTGTAGACCAGCTTCTAATACCTCGGTTTGCTACTCCGTACACTTGCGGTTTTTCTTGTTTACCCAATTCAGCAGCTTTGGTTAAAGTATCAAGCAAATCTGGATAAGTCTGCGGAACGGTTAAACCCCATTTTTCCCGGAGGTCATTGCGGTAGGCTTGGCAATAAAATTCTACCATAACCGGAATGCCGTTCCATCTACCTTCTCCCAAGCCTCCACCAATTGTTCCATCCCACATATTAGCTCGAAGTGGTTTCTCATAAAAGTCATCACGATCATACCACTCCTGATCAGTTAAATTGGGATCATTCCAATATTTGTTCAAATCCTCAATCCAACCAGCATATTGATATCGCCATTCATACATAGGAGAAGTCATATAAGCATCAAAAATACCTCCCCCACTAGAAAGGTCAACCAAAAGTTTCTCAAAAAACTCTTCTTCGGGCAAAATAACATAAGCTACTTGTATACCAGTCAGTTGCTCAAAGATGGGAAGTAATGGCCGTAAAGATTCAGTAAAAGGATGCTTATTCAAACCAATAGTTATAGTTGTTCCTTCGTAAGCTTTCCAATTAATTTTTGCTTGCTGATAGTAAGCTAAAGGGTCTTCTTGAGCAAAGGCTATCGAAACTGAAAGAGCAAAAACCATTATAACTAACCACAATACTACTTTTCTCATTAAAATCCCTCCCAGGTATAGTAATAATTAAATTTTCAAAACGCAACTTAACCACCTAATACCCAAAAACCTACAATACACATACACCGATAAACTATAAACTAATGATGTTATCTTTTAATCGACCACCTCCCTTCTGTTTTCTAACTCTAACAACTTCTCAGCAGTTAATCTATCTACCACCAGCGCATTAACCAATTTGCCCCTTAAGGCTCCTAAAATAGCCTGAGTTTTATCCAACCCGCCGGCTATTCCTAATACAAAAGGAATCTTTTTTAAGTCCTCCAGAGAACGAGCAATTCTTCTCTGATTACCAGGAAAATCGATTATTCTTCCTTGAACATCAAAATATATTCCACAAACGTCTCCCACTGCTTTTTTATCTAAGAGCTCTTGATATTCTTCATGAGTAATAGCCTCAGTTCTAACTAAAGTGGCCTCAGGAGAGAGGTTACCAATCCCCACCAAAGCAATATCAATCTTTTCTCGAAGAGTAGCCTGAACATTCTCATCTTGAAGCATAGCATCACGGGTAGCTCGATCTTTAGTAAAAGCAGGAGCCATAAGGTAGTATACTTGAGCATCCAATATGTTGGCCAATCTGCGAGGAATTTCGGTAGCAATAATATCGGCTGATATACGGCTCAGCCCTCCCATTAATTGGACGATTCCCAGGTTAGGGCAGTTGATGGGTCTCGCAAACAAAACTAACTGGTAAATGGTTCTGCCATAGGCTACCCCAATCTTATCTCCTGGTTTTACTAATTCTGACAACAGTCTAAACCCAGCTTCTCCTACACTTTTTCTGACAAGTTCCCCTTGGTCAGAAAATACTTCTACAACTCTAACTTTCTTCAAACCAAATCGATTTTTAAGAGCTTCTTCCAGTTCTAATATCCTATTCTCTTCTGGATCTAAAATCTTTATCTGGACTATCCCCGCCTCTTTAGCTTTTTTGAGCAGCTGAGAAAATTTTTGTCGAGAAATATCCAATAGCTTACTTGCTTCTACCATACTCAATTCGTCTTGGTAAAAAAGCTTAGCTGCTTGAATCATCAATCTTTCTTGATTTAATTTTTGATTATCTTCTCTGCTCTTTTTTGACATTTGTTAATTAACATATGTTATAAGATAAGTAAATGTTATCCTTAGAAAAATAAATTGTCAAGGTTTTTTGAGGCTGTTTTGTAGTTATTCTGTGATAATGTTACCCTTAAAATTCTCGAGAAAATGTCACTTTAGTAATAAAATGAAAGGATAGTATTCAAAGGAATACCATTCCTTCTCCTACTATCACTCCCTCAATTAATAGTTATCACCATAAGGGCTTAGAAAATTCCTGTACCGATATAAATAAATGATATAGCCGGATATGTGATTGAGTATGGAGAGGTATCCTTCAAACAGCCCTCGTGGGGTTGACAAAATAGAAAAATGGTTTAATATTATATACTGTTTGCAAGCGCGAATGATTAACGGCGCGGGGTAGAGCAGTCAGGAAGCTCGTCGGGCTCATAACCCGGAGGTCGTCGGTTCGAATCCGACCCCCGCTACCAAATCTTCCCCCAACTCCTGGTTTTCACCCCACACTAGTATTTTCTCTCCCCAGGAAAAGAGCTCATTTGTTTCTTCGTCTAAATCTTCTTCCACCAAGTCATTAATCAGATCCCCTTTCAAAAGCTCCTCCCAGTCTCTTTCTGCCTCTTCTTCTTTTCCTAAAGCTCGATAAACCAGAGCCCTAAAGCCATAGGCTTTATAAAATCGGGGATTGAGCTCTATCGCTCGGTTGAGGTCTTCTTGAGCCAGTTCATAATCTTTGTTTTGGTAATAAATTATTCCTCTTCCCAGAAGAGCAGGATAGAATTCTGGTTCTAAATCAAGAGCAGCAGTAAAGTCTTCTATAGTTCCCATATATTCTCCTTGTTTAATTCGGGCAATTCCTCTTTGGTAATAAGCCAGAGGAAAGTTTTTCTTAAAAGTTAAAGCCTGAGAAAAATCTTGAATGGCTTGAGAATAATCGCCCTGGCGTAAAAAGCATACTCCTCTTAGAAAATAAGCCTGAGGATGGGAAGGATAAAATTCAAGAAACTGGTTGATATCATCTAGGACTTGATTGTAATAGGCCTTTAATTTTAACAAAAGGCGAGCTCGAGCAAAATATACATCAGGTTCCTGAGGATCTATTTGCGTTACTTGACTGAAGTCTTCCAGCGCTTCTTGGTATTTTCCTTCTTCTGAATGAGCTATACCCAGATTGAAAAAGGCCTCTTTCAACTGAGGATTCAGCTCCACCGCCTTAGTCAAATCGCTAACCCCCTGCTCTATATCGCCTTTTGACAAATAGGCATTGCCTCGATTGTTATAAGCTTCGGCGAAATCAGGCTCCAGCTCAATGGCTTTAGAATAGTCATCAATGGCTTTATCTATATCTCCTAAATAGTAGTAAACATTGCCTCGCTGAGCATAAGCGACAGGATGATGAGGCAATAAATTTATAATGGCATTATAAATCTCTAAGGCTTCAGGATATTTTTGCTCCCGGATAAGAGAAAAAGCTTGATGAAATAATTGGTATACTTCAGAAGGAATGGATTTTACTGTATCTATCCCTGCAACATAAACAGCCAGAAATGCCAAAACAATGATAATTACTAATACCATTTTTCTCACCCCGGAAGACACTTTTTCAAATTTTACCACAAAAATTTAGAGTTTTTCTACCTGGATATTACCCTCCACTCCTAAAAACTTTCCTAAAATAATCAAAATCCCCTGAATATCAGTAACTTGCCGAGAAAATTCTAATGCTTTCTTTATATCCTCTTTTTCTCGCACTCGGTTGGCTAAACTCGTTGCCCAGGCATCGGCTACAGCCGATGATTCAGCCACCACGACTACCGCATCTGCCTTCCCAAAGCTTAAAGAGGGACCAACTGTCCCTGAAGAGGTAGCCACTCCCCATTTTTGGTCCGGAGGCAGTTTAATGCCTATCCGGAAACTAAAGGGAGATTCTTCTCCAGCATACACTGCCACCACTCGAGCCTCCCGAGAAAAAACCAACAAATCTCCCCCATTTTCAATGATTAGCTCCCCACTCTCCCGGAGAAGTTCCTCGCCTACCATTTCATTTATTGCTCCAGCAACAGAAGCCATAGGGCCTACCCCGGCTTTTTTTGCTGCTTCTGCCATCATTTGGCATATAGGAGGAGCAAAGGGAGGAACAGTAACCGGAACTAAAGAATGCCTAAAATTGGGGTCGTAGTGGAGATAGGCTTCTAAGTTGTTTCTCTCTTTCTCTAATCTCTTATAAGCTAAATCTTTCAAATCTTTTTCGGCCAAAATGAAAAGATCGCTCTCTTTTATCTGGACAGAAAAGGGCACTAAATCTAGTGCCCTCGTATATTTACGATACCATCTTTCTACATACTCCCTCACAAGAGAGCCTCCATAGCATGAGTAGGACAAGCCAAAACGCACATTTCACAAGCAATACATTGAGTTTCGTCATATTTTACTAAATAGGAGGGCTTTTCCACATACAAGGCCTCAGTAGGGCAAACCCCTACACAAGCGCCACAGTGGATACACCGTTCTGTTATCATCTTTATATCCTGACTGAGAGATTCAACTTCTAAGCCATTTTCCCTCAAAAACTGTAGTCCTTCTTCTTGTTTTTTTCTCTCTCCCAATATTTCTATTACCATAAGTCCCTCGCGGTGAGGAGAAATAGAAGCACGCATAATGTTAAAACTTAACCCGAATTGCAGAGCTAACTCACATACCAGAGGCCGATCTACTAATTCACTGGGAAATCTTAAAACTACTTTTTGAGAAGAGTTCATATCTTCACCTCCCCACTCTTCCATTATTCACTGGTCTTTCAGGAAGATTGTGAAAACGAGCACCTTCTTCTTTGCCAGGAAGAGACAAAACCGGTTGGGTTAAGGTAAAATTGCCTTTTTTGATCCAATCTTTTAGAGTTAAAGCTATTTCCCGAGCTCGGGAATAACTGGATAAAGAAGCAGTAGGAACTTCCTTCCCTTCTATATTTATCTTTCCCTGACGCAACTGAGCATAGCTAACATAACCCAATACCTCTCCTGTCCCATTAGGATAAGCATTACTATAATCTATAATGGGAGCTAAAATATCTTCATCTTTTACCGCGCAGTAATAAAGGGTTTCTTCATCTAAGATGGGAATAGGAACTCCCAAACCCACGGCCATAGAGCAACCATATCCTCTTATACTTACTCCCCACAACCAGTTAGCATCCATCCCTTTTAAATCACCCATTACTGCTAGGGTTCCTGCTCCTTCTTTGGGGATGCCTCTCTCGTTTCTTTCTACTCCCGGGTTATGCTGCGTCCCCTGCCAGGCTACATATCCTACTCCTCCTCCTAGAAAAATCCGAGTCCCTACTCCAATAACTCGATAAAGAGGATCATTAAGTAGAGGAGAAAGTTGCCCAGCGGAAGAATAATTAGCATTACCTAATTTAGGAAGCAAAACCCCCATGTAGGTATAAATGGTTTTAGAAGAGAGGTTTACTGCCACATTATAATTTTGATAGGCATTACGAGGATTAAAAAGGTAAGCTTCGTTCAAATCTTTCAGGTTAATCCAGGTTACTAACTTTCGCCGAGGATAACAATCTGTTCCATAACCATAGGCTTCAAGAAGCACATCTTTCCCTGCCACCAAATCCTGAATCACATGCCCTCCACCATATTTAAATTCTCCGGGATGGATTTTATTGAGGGGGTCGTCCTGAGCCACCTGTGCCGCTCCAATATAGAAGTCTACAGCAGCTAAACCACAATAAGCCATCACTCCGTTGAGATAAGCTTCACTGACTTTCATCCGGGGTTTGGTGTGTCCAATATTAAAGAAAGCTCCTGAAGAACACATTACTCCAAAAGTACCAGTAGTCACTACATCTACTTCTCGAGCAACTTTTTCCACACCTTTTTCTTCTACTAAGTCAATTACTTCTTCGGCAGTAACCACTACCGCTTTACCTTTTTTAATTTTTTCATTAATTTCTTCATAAGTTCGGAGTTTTTCCCCCATTTTTTCACCTCCTGTTATTTCTTTCTTATGTAACAAAAAACCCCTCGTCAAGGGACGAGGGGTTAATCTCGTGGTACCACCCTATTTCGCTGGGCCAAGCCAACCTCTTTTATATCGAAATAGCACCATCTTTTTAACGGAGACTACCCGTAAGCTACTACTTAATTTCACAGCTTCAACTCCCAGGCCATTTCACCAAGTTCCAGATACCCAGCTCCCACCTACCCAGGCTCTCTCTAATCTTTACCCTGGTTACTAATCCTGTTCCCGGTCTTTATTTATATTAAAGTGAGCTAAATTGTATACTTTCCCTCTCTATTTGTCAACCCCGCGAGTTGCCTCAACTAAAAATCAAAGTTAAATTATTATTCCCTTAAGAGAGAATATTCTTAAAGGGGGATTAGAGGTGAGGTATCTCTTGCAGACACGAAGAGAAATTGTTTATGAGGCCAGTAAGGGATATAAGAAATTATCCAAGAAAGAAAAGGCAGAGAGACTTGATAACTTGATAGCTATTACTGGATATAATCGTGATTATATTTGCGGCTACTCTCCCAATCTGGTAGGTGTGTTTATGTAAAAGATATCTCTGGTAAGTCAAATGTTTTTATCAGGAATCCCTATTATTTAAAAGCAGGGATGTCCGATAGAAATGCTCGGTTTTTATCTTTTCTCTTTCGAGTTATAGAGAGTATTTTCCCTTATACTGAGGAAGATACTTTTCTTTCCTCAGTGGTTTTTTCTTGGTGTTTTTCGTTTTTTGCTTCTTAGAGGGTGATAAAGATCTTTTTCCCTCATACTGGTGGAGTGTTCCCCACCAGTGGTTTTTGGTTTTTACGTTTTAATCTTTTTGGGGGTTATGAGGGGGTCTTTTTCCCCTCATTGTCTGTTACTGGACGGCCGAGGCGATGCGGTTAATGAGAAGCTCTGTTTCTGGATCATCTTCTAGGTTGCTTCCCTGAGCAATAGCATCGAACACTTTCTGCTCTAAGAGAGGGAAAAGTTCATTTCTGAGAATACGGTTAGCCTTGTAATTAATAATAATGTTGGGGTCTTTTTTCTCTGAAATAAGATGTAAAAGAACGAGGCTCATTGCCGTAGTGCGAGCATCGGCAAAAGAGAGGTTATATCTTTCTCCCTTTTTCACTCGTCCACAGACGTCAAGAATTGTCTGGCCATCATTTTGAAATTGGATAAGATACGATCTTCCGGACAAGACTGATATTTCGTAAGAACCGTCTATTTTTGTTTCTCCACTGGCTACTACCCTTCCAGTATGGAGGTCGATAACTGTCACTGTGGCCCTAGAGAAAAAGTGTTCTCCACTAGCTCCTTGAGAAATTACATAGGGGACGAATGCTCTACCTTCCAGAATGGGTTCCTCTTCTTCTTTACTTTCTAAGGGATAAAGGGCTAAGAGGACAAATATAATGCTTATCATTCCCACCATTTTCCAGTGACGCATAATAAATGCCTCCTTTTCTGTATCACAACAGAGTTAACCTTAACTATAGTTAAGGTTAACCGTAAAATCAGTGGCATATTCCTCTATTCTACATTCTCCTTCTCTCATATTAGGAGTTTATGGACTTCATCTGATGGCCTAAAAGAGAGATTTAGAGAGATTTCTCAGAGTCGCAATAATTTTCTTTCTTCCGGTTAAAGGATTAGGAAGAAGACGCCCAATCTTCAGCTGGTGCCGGAGGCCGGAATTGAACCGGCACGGAGTTTGCACTCCAACGGATTTTAAGTCCGTTGCGTCTTCCTGTTCCGCCACTCCGGCAAGAAAAATTTTCTCTATTTTACTTCTTTGTTTCCTGATTCGTCAAGGCTTGTAATTTAATTTATTATTTACTATAGTTAACCACAGAATCCATTATAATGATTATGACTATAAGGGGACTGCGCCCCCTTATTAACCTCCAAAAGAGAAAAGAACAAAGAAACAAAGAAACAAATAAAAACTTAAAATACTACCGGGAAGCTATAGTATCCCGCAAAACTGGTTAAACTGTTGAAAACTTAAAAGGTAAATTACATCGGAAGTTAAAAGCTCAAGATCGTTATATACTGAGGGATACTATAGCTTTTGAGCTCGCAGAACCACAAAAGAACCTTCTCCATATCCTTCTTTAACTGGTTCAACTTCTTTAACCTCTTCTCCGGAACCAAAAAGAGTTTGTCGAAATTCAAAATGGCCAAAACCAGCCCGGTAGAGGTAATATTCTACTTCTGCTACGGAGTAAAAATTGGCATCTCGATAAAAAACATTTTTAAGCTTATCCTTAGAATATTTCTGTCCTAGAAAACTGTTCCGGTCTATAAAACCTAAAATCAAAAAACCACCTGGCTTTAGCACTCGATAGCTCTCCTGGAAAGTTTGCTCTAAATCGTCTACAAAACAGATAGTGGTAACCATAAGGAGGAAATCAAAATGATTATCCTTCAAAGGAAGAGCTTCTGCCACTCCTTCTATCACTTCTATTCCTCTTTTTCGGGCCATATCAGCCATTGCTCGGGAGGGCTCCACTCCTTGAGTTATACCCAGAGGAAGAGCAAACCTCCCCGTTCCCACCCCTATTTCTATCCCCTGGCCCTCTTGAGGTAACAAACTTCTTATTGCTTCCAGTTCCGATTGAAAAATAAAAGGATGCCTTTCAAACCAGCTATCATATCTTAGACTATATTGATCGAAAGCGTCAGTTCGAGCCACAACGCACCTCTTTAAATCAACTTTTCCAATCTATCAACTAAAGATTTACTATATGGACTTTCAAAATCCTCTATAGTGCCTAAATCACAATGGTGAGAAAATTCCGGATCGACTGGTAAATAACCCAAAAAGGGGATTCCCAGCTCTACAGAAATTTCTTCCCCCCGGGGTTTTCCAAAGAGGAAAATTTGTTGGCCACAATTAGGACAAGTCAGGAAACTCATATTCTCCACCAAACCCAGAATAGGTTTACTTAACTGGTAAACCATATTTATAGCTTTTTTCACAATCAACAAAGCTAAATCCTGAGGAGAAGAGACAATTACCACCCCCTGGAGAGGAATGCTTTGCATAACCGTGAGGGGTATATCTCCTGTTCCGGGGGGCAAATCCAGAATTAGGATATCGAGTTCCGACCACGCTACTTCTTCCCAGAGCTCCTGGATAGCTTTGCTCAAAAGAGGCCCTCGCCAGATAATCGGCTGTTCTGGCTGTTCAAGAAGCAGATTAATAGAGATAATTTCAATTCCTAATTTTGGGCTCTTTACCGGAACGATCCCAGAGCTGGCTATTTCTGGTTTTTTGTCTATTACTCCAAACATAGTGGGGATACTAGGTCCGGTGATATCAGTATCCATAAGTCCTACTTTCTTCCCTCGGCGAGCCAGCTCTACTGCCAAAAGAGAGGATACTGAACTCTTTCCCACTCCTCCTTTTCCACTCATAACTGCTATTACTTTTCCTATCGCATTACCTGAGTTCATCTTCGACCTCCTTTTATATATTATAGCGCCTATATCATAGGATAAAGACCCCTAACCCAAGTTGCATCATAACTTCCAGAAATCAGCCTATATCAGGTGTTTCCTTTTGGGGATTATCATTTTCGGGTAACACAGATTGAAAGACTGATAAATCAGGAGATTATAAATCAATTATACTATAAAAAAGGGGGATTTTTCTGATAAAGATTTGCAACTTGGGTTGGTTTTTATCTTTTAGTTTACACCATAGATAGTCTCAGATACCCGATTACTAATTTAGGGCATGACAGAAAAAGAAAGACAGTAACCACCGAGGAAGAG
>Ga0134098_1001884_pt1 | contig 16085 bp, 21 predicted proteins | sample 9_3taG_FD_94456 | JGI IMG/M metagenome (GOLD analysis project Ga0134098, IMG submission 94456) | Switchgrass degrading microbial communities from high solid loading bioreactors in New Hampshire, USA - 9_31_10_142_A3 metaG | ecosystem: Engineered > Bioreactor > Semi-continuous > Anaerobic >... | reverse complement strand
AACAGCACTTGATATCTTGTTATACGACATGTTCGATGCTGTAAAAGTATTGATAATCGCACCTTTAAGAGTAGCAGAGAACACCTGGAGCCGGGAAAGTCAAAAATGGGATCATCTAAAACATTTAAAAATATCAAAAATCCTTGGTAGCAGGAAGCAAAGAGAGCAGGCATTAAGAGCAGAAGCTGATTTATACACCATTAACCGTGAAAATGTTGAATGGCTGGTGAGCTATTACGGAAATAATTGGCCGTTTGACACAGTTGTAATAGATGAGCTATCAAGCTTTAAATCATCATCTGCCAAACGGTTCAGGGCCCTTCGAAGAGTAAGGCCGACGATAAACAGAATTATAGGTCTGACCGGAACACCGACACCTAACAGTTTGATGGACCTCTGGAGTCAGATTTATTTGCTGGATCAGGGCGAAAGGCTTGGCAAGACTATAACAGGATTTCGGGAAAGATATTTTATTCCTGGGGCACGTAGCGGTCATATTATTTATGACTGGAAGGCAAAAAAAGAATCAGAAACTGCGATATTTGAAAAAATCTCTGATATATGTGTAAGTATGAAAGCCGAAGACTGGATAGAGATGCCTGAGCGAATTGATAATATTGTACCGGTGATATTGAGTCCTGATACAAAGGCCAAATACAACAAACTTGAAAGAGATTTATTGCTACCTATGGTAGACGCGGATATTGTAGCGAATACAGCAGCGGTATTGTCAAACAAACTTCTACAGCTTGCTAATGGCGCTGCGTATGATGAAAATAAAGGAGTTCAGGAAATACATAATGCAAAGCTTGATGCTTTGGAAGATATTCTGGAAGCTGCAAACGGCCATCCGGTATTAGTGTTTTATAACTTCAGGCATGATCTTGAAAGAATTCAGCGGCGTTTTCCGCAGTGCCGAATTTTAAGAAAAGGTGTTGATGGAAATAAAGATATAGCAGATTGGAATGACGGAAAAATTGAACTGCTTGCAGTGCATCCCGCATCGGCCGGCCATGGATTAAATCTACAGGATGGCGGTAATGTGATTGTATGGTTTGGATTAACCTGGAGCCTGGAGTTATACCAGCAGGCTAATGCAAGATTATATAGACAAGGGCAACAACATAGTGTGATAGTCCATCATCTGGTAGCTGAAGATACCATAGATGAGGACGTTATGGAGGCATTACAAACTAAGGCCGCAGGACAAGAGGCATTGATGGCAGCGGTTAAAGCAAGAATTGAGAAGGTGAGGGGTTGAAATGGACAAAAGAGAATTATCGCAGTTAAAACATCTAATCAAGGAAATTGAGTACTTGAAAAAGCAGCTTGATGCTGCTGAGTATCAAGTAGAAACGAGTATGGCATCTGATGTTGTGTCCGGTTCATCTTCCGATTGGCCGTATATAAAGCATACTATCAAAATCTCAGGTGTAGATATAAAGGATTACGAGCAAAAAGTTAAAAGATTAAGAAATCAGCTTAAGCGCCGAATTGATGAGCTAATGGATAAAGCAGCCGAGATGCAGGAGTATATAGCATCTATAGAGGATAGTGAAACAAGATTAATTTTACAGTGTCGATTTATTAATGGTTTAACATGGGAGCAGATAGAAGCTGAAACAGGCATACCAATGACTACAGCGAAAAGAAAATATAGAAAATGGAGAGATTTTTAAAAGTGGTCTTGTTTGGCCCGATTTATCTATGATATTATTAAGGTGAAAAATTATAGATATATTGTAAGCCGTCTGGCGATTTAAGTAAACCGGGCGGTTTTTGTTTTGCACTTAAACTTTTTATATAAGCTCCGGCGCATAGCCGGGGTTTTATTATGCCCTTAGGAGGTGTAAGTATGGATTTAGTACATCTCAATAAAGGCAGCTTTAGAGTGATAGATAAATATACAGTCGAGCATAAAGGACACAAGTATACAGTAGTCCGGGTAGAACCTGCAACTGGGGATGTGATTGCATATGGAACAGGTAAAATTTGTAGAAGCAGTAACATGTAAAGAATGCGCTATACAATTTAAAAATGCCGACAAAAAACAAAAAGAAAAGTTAATACAGCAGCGTAAAAACCTGATGAAATGCAGAGGATGTTATAGAATACAAAATGTAAAATAAATGTTAATCATGCAGGGATTTTCCTTTCTATGCAGAAAAATATGAATAGAAAGGAGAGGATAATATGAAAAAAGCATACATTAATTCACCTGATTCTAAAACTGCAGCAAGTGAATATATGGTAAAAATAGTATATGCTAATGGTGAAGTATTAGAACAAAACATAGTAGATTATTCTTATTCAAGAGTGTTTGATTGGATAAAAGAAAATCATGAAGGTGAAAATGATCGTAAAGTGAAAAGTATAATGATAGAGCTTATTTGGTAGACTTGAATTTAATTAATGGATATCTTATAAAAATAAAAGCCATGAGCAATAAAGCTCACGGCTTTTTTCTAGCGAGAACATCTTCTTTGAAAAATAATCTGCCTTGATAGAGTGTTTTGATGGGCTTGAGTTTTCCGCGTTTGACTAAATCGTCAATATTTTGTCTGGAACAACCGAGGATTTCAGCTGCGTCTCTGGTTTCAATAACTTCATTGGAAATGAATTCGGCAAGCTCTTCTTTGGAGTTAAAAGTATACATTTTACTTCCAGGGGTGACTAGTGCGATGTTAGCCTACAAACAAAAAAGAGCCGAAAGAATGCTGGAAAGATTTATGATTGAGACTAAAAAAAGAGTAAATGAATTAGAAGAAAAGCTGATTAAATTAGAACCAGAAAAATATAAAGAATTTTCTGAGAAGTATTTTGGGATTGTGACTGATTATGTTATTGATGAAGTACAGGAAGAAAAAATAAAGTATATAGTTAATGGATTTATAAATCTTGCTTCAATAAAAGATATAAAAGAAGATTTTGTACTTTATTATTATGATACACTTAAAAGTTTACGAATTGTAGATATCGCAGTTCTTAAGCTATATTATGAACCGGTACCTAGATCCTATATAGAAATATTACAAACGTTTGGAATAGAGTATGAGCAATATGATTCTATTAGGGAAAAACTTGTTAGAATGGGCCTATTAACAACAAAAAGAGAAAAAAGAGAAGATGATTTATATACTAATTTATTAATTATGCAAGATTTTTTAGAGAAGGTTTCTAAAGGGAAGAAAGCTGATCTTAAAAGGTTTAAACATATAGAAAAACATGATACTTTTATAATTAGCAAGTTTGGAAGAGATTTCATGGAGTTTTTTATTGAAAGCAATTCAGAACAGGATAATCTGTAGAGCCCTAAAGGCTCTTTTTTCTTATATAAAAACAAACATGAATGAGGTGAGGTGGTGAATATGTAGTTATGCCAAAGCAAAGAAGTCCAGAAAGAGATAAAGCATTTGAAATATATAGACAGCATAACGGGAATATTGATTTAATCGCCATAGCAAAAGAATTAAATCTTCCACCTGGTACTATCCGGGGATGGAAGAATAAAGATAAATGGGAACAAAAATTAAACGGAACGTTCCTAAAAAATATGGAACGTTCCAATAAAAAGAACGTAAAAAAAGAGCCTATTGCGAAAGAGGTTGAACAGGTAATTGAAAATCCTGATTTAACTGATAAGCAAAGGCTTTTTTGTTTGTACTATGTTAAGTCATTTAATGCAACACAAAGTTATTTAAAAGCATACGGATGCAGTTATGAATCAGCTATGGTAAAAGGGTCAGAACTGTTAAGAAATGTTAAGGTTAGAGAAGAAATACAAAGGCTAAAAGAACTTAAGATGCAGCAGATAGCAGTCAGCGAAGAAGACATGGTAGAGTTCCATATGAGGGTTGCATTTGCTGACATTGGCGATTATGTTTCATTTGGTCAAGAAGAGGTACCGGTAATGGGGATATTCGGACCGGTGGTAGATAAAAAAGGCAATCAAGTAACTAAGAAGGTTAATGTAGTTAGGCTAAAAGATTCATCAAAAGTAGATACGCAACTCATAAAAGAGGTAAAGGAAGGTAGAGAGGGTATAAGTATTAAGCTGCTTGACCGGTGTAAGTCATTAGAATGGTTAAATAGATACTTCCTGATGAATCCGATGGATAAACACAAAATTGAATATGACAAAAAGAAGCTGGAGCTTTTAAAAACTCAGACAAAAATTCCGGACAGTGTTGAAAAAGTAACTATAATTGATGATATAGAAGGTGATGATGATGAAGGTTAAATTATCTGGATTAATCGCACCTTCTTTTTATTGCGTCCATAAAGCTATAAAAGAAAACCTATACACCGAGTATATGCTTAAGGGTGGTCGTGGGTCTACTAAATCCACGTTTGCTAGTGTTGAGATTATACTTGGTATAATGAGAGATGCCCAGAAAAGCGAATATACTAATGCAGTAGCATTAAGAAAAGTAAAGGATACTCTTAAAGATAGTGTTTATGAACAACTGGAATGGGCAATTGACAAATTGGGTGTATCTGATAAATGGAAATGCACAAAGTCTCCTATGGAAATGGTATACTTACCAACCGGCCAAAAAATATTATTCCGGGGAGCCGATAAGCCTAAGAAGATAAAGTCAACCAAAGTAAAGAAAGGCTACATAAAATATATTTGGTATGAAGAGTTAGACGAATTTTATGGACCTGAAGAAATAAGAACTATCAATCAATCGCTTATGCGTGGTGGGGAAAAGTTTATAGTTTTTTATACATACAACCCGCCTAAGTCTTCCAGGTCATGGGTGAACCAGGAAGCAAAAATACAAAAGGCAGGAAGACTTGTACATCATTCGGATTACAGATCGGTACCGGTTGAATGGTTAGGTAGCATATTCTTGGTGGAAGCTAAGCACCTGGAAAAAACAAATGAGATGGCATACCGGCATGAATACCTCGGTGAAGAAACCGGAACAGGTCTTGAAATATTCAGGAACGTTACACTCAGGAAAATCACAGATGAAGAGATTAAAGTGTTTGATAGAATTAGGCAGGGCCTTGACTTTGGATATGCAGCAGATCCAGTAGCCTTTGAAAAAATGCATTATGATAAAACAAGAAGAAAATTGTATTTGTTTTATGAATTTAGTGGGTTACAAATATCAAATAGAAAGTTACATAACAGCATTAATGAACATACATCGCATATGACTATTGCAGACAGCTCTGAACCAAAGTCAATAGCTGAGTTAAAAAGCTATGGGATGAGAATAAAAGGAGCCAAAAAAGGACCTGATTCCGTTGACTATGGAATTAAGTTTTTATCAGAGGAAATCGAAGAAATAATAATTGATCCAGAGAGATGTCCGAGAGCTGCAAAGGAATTTATAAATTATGCACTTGAAACAGACAAAAACGGTGAAGTCATAAGCACTTATCCTGATAAAGACAATCATACAATAGATGCTGTTAGATATGCACTTGAAGATGATATGAGACAAGCGAGTATAAAGATATTGAGGTGAAACAATGGTATTCAATAATAGTATTAACATTCTTACAACAGAGGAAATTATAAAAATATTCATAGATGAGTTTAATACTTCTCCGGAACGCCAGTTAATGATTAAAGGTGAGAAATACTACAAGGTGGAGAATGATATACTTGAGCGAAAGATGATTCGGTATGAAGATGATCAACCTTTAGTAGATGAAACAAAGACTAATAATAAGCTGGCTCATGGGTTTATGCATACTCTGGTAGATGACAAAGTGAATTATCTATTGGTTAAGCCATATACATTAATTTGTGATGATAAGAACTACCTAAAAGCAGTAAGTGATACGCTGGGCAAGAGATTTCAAAAGAAATTTGCTCAATTGGGGACAGAAGCAAGTAATAAAGGTATTGCCTGGCTTCATGTATATATTGATGCAGATGGTAATTTCAAAACAATGAAAATACCTTCTGAACAGTGTATACCTGTCTGGATAGACAATGATCATGAGGAATTGCAGGCTTTTATACGCTACTATGACGTAGAAACTTATGAGGGAAAAGAAAAGAAGATAGTTACAAAAATTGAATATTGGACTTCTGAAACAGTAGATTACTATGTTATGCAAAATGGTGAAGTAATCCTGGATGCCGAAATGTATTTGGATGAAGAAAATTCTTATGAAGGGCATTTTAAAGTTGGCAATGAACCAGGTAGTTGGAACAGAGTGCCATTCATTCCATTTAAAAACAATGACATGGAGCTGCCGGATTTGCAATTTGTCAAAACTCTTATAGATGATTATGATAGAACCCGTTCAGATATATCTAACCTGTTAACAGATGTTAAGAATGTGATATTCGCTCTAAAAGGCTATGGCGGGGAAAACTTAAGTGATTTCATGAGAGATTTATCATATTACAGAGCAGTTAAGCTTGACGAAGATGGCGGACTTGATAAGATTGAAAGCACAATAAACATCGAAGCAGCGAAAGAACATTACGAAACACTTAAAAAAGATATATACGATTTCGGCCAAGGTGTTGACAAGAGCTCAGATAAGCTTGGTAACAGTCCTTCAGGAATAGCATTGAAATTTATGTATTCCGGATTAGATCTAAAATGCAATGCCATGGAAGACAACTTTAAATGGGCATTTGAGCAACTGCTGTATTTTGTAAACATGTACATGGAAATAACAAATCAACCTGTATCAGATAAAGAGATAACAATAGTGTTCAATAGAGATATCGCTATTAATGAATCACAAGCTATAGCAGACTGCCAGAACAGCAAAGGTATAATATCAGATAAAACAATAGTTGCTAATCATCCGTGGGTGGAGGACGTTGAATCTGAGCTGAAGCAAATTGATGAAGAGAGTAAGTTGCAGGAAACAGATATGTTTGACGAAACTGGGGAAAATGGTGATGAATGATGCCTGGTAATACATATTGGGAAAAACGGCAGGAACTTAAATACCTTGCTGGTGAGAAGAAAGTAAATGAATATTACAAAGGCCTTAAAAAAGCATTTGAACAAGCAAAAAAAGAAATTCAAGGAGTCATTAATGACTTTTATGTGCGATATGCTAATGAAAATAAAGTTACATATGCTGAAGCGCAAAAGATGTTAAGTAAAACTGAAATAGGGGAACTGCAGGACTTTATTAATAAAGCTTATGAGAATATGGGTAAATACAATCTTGAGCTTAATAATATGTCTATAAAGGCCAGGATAACACGATATCAGGCGCTTGAAAAACAAATAGATGCTATTCTGCAGCAGTTATATGGTATTGAATATCAGTATAAGGGAGAAGAACTTCTGAAAGAAGTATATTCTGATTCATATTATCGAACATGGTATAACATTGATGTTTACAAGGGATTCCACGCGGAGTTTTCTCAAGTTAACCCTGCAACAATAGAAGAATTAATAAAATACCCTTTTAACGGTGCAAACTTCAGCACACGACTGTGGAAGCAAAAGAGCCATATGCTGCAACAGCTAACAGAGTCAATAACTACAATGTTGGTCCAGGGGCGAAATCCTCAGACACTAGCAAAGGATTTTGCAAAGAAATTCAAGACGAAGGAATATGAGGCATACAGGCTGCTCCACACAGAAAGCAGCTTTATTATTGAGCAGGGGACCTTGGCGGCCTATAAAGAGGACGGGGTGGAGAAGTATCAGATTCTGGCTACTCTGGATATGAAGACATCGGATATATGCCGGGAGCAGGATGGGAAGGTATATGATGTCGATAAAGCAACAGTAGGAGTAAATTATCCACCTTTCCATCCGTTCTGCAGGACTACAACGGTACCGTATTATGAGGACGTTGAGAATGAAGGCACCAGGGTTGCAAGGGATCCTAAGTCAGGCAAGAGTTATGAAGTTCCTGCAAATATGACATATGAAGAATGGTATGACAAATACATTAAAAACAATCCGGAAGCTATCCTTACGGAAAAGAAGTGGAAGAACAGGTATGCCGATAAGAAACAGTATGAGAGGTATAAGGAAGTTCTAGGCAAGGATTTAGGTGTTAAGTCTCTTGATGAGTTCCAGGAATTGAAGTATAATAACATTAAGAAATGGGAAAAGTTACAGTTGAGTTATAAGGATCAAAAACTTAGGGATAAAATAAAATCAGATGAAACAATTAAAACCATCGAAATAGGCAAGCAAGGGAAACACATTAAAGGACATAATAATTATATACCAGGAAGAAGCTATCTTGTTATTTCCGTGGAGGAACTTCAGGAGCTTATTAATAAACATGCAGGAACAGGAGAAATAATACGGGGTCGCAAAGGCAAATGGAACAATAAAGAGGTTATAGAAGTAAATAAAGATATTGGAATATATGTGGATTTAGAAACAAGAGCTGAAACTAAAACCAATAGACTAACAATACATTACTCGAAGAAGGGTGTTCATGTTGTTCCTGCAAAAAGGAGATGATGATATGGTTACAGAAAAAGAACTATATAAATATTGGGGCAAAAAGGTTAAAGTGACTTGTTCAGATGGCCAAATTATTTCAGGTCATTGCAGATATTTCACACAAGCCCTTGATAATGAACCTGAAATAGCAAGCATTACAATTGATAATTCTCTTGGGCTTACTGAAATCTATCAAAACGAAATTATGACAATAGAAGTTATCACAGATTAATACCACCTATTACAAATAGCGATAGGTGGTATTTTTATACCTAAAAATAAGCATCTAGGAAAACTTAGGTGCTTTTATTATGCTTATTTGGAGGTGAACAAATGGCTAAATATAGAAAAAAGCCTGTGGTAATTGAGGCCATACAATATGATGGGAAAAATTCAGCCGATATTTTTGAGTTTTGTGGACGGCCTTATGACAGATATGTTAGAGAGCCAGTTGGGAATAATTATCTGGAAATTATCACGCTTGAAGGGGTTATGAAAGCACAACCGGGCGATTACATCATCAAAGGCGTAAAAGGCGAGTTTTATCCCTGCAAGCCAGACATATTCGAGCAGACGTATGAAAAAGCAGATTCGGAAAACCTTAGTCATAGAAGTAAGGAGAGTATTCAATATATTGTAGAAACAACTGGGGTTGATGAAGAAACGGTTATTAAGGTGTTACGAGCCGAGGATGAATATGTAAGATATATTCTTAAAGTTATATCAGGAGAAAAAGCGAGGCGAGAAAATGGCTAAATACCGAAAAAAGCCGGTTGTAAGGGAGTGATTTTATGGACAACTTTAAAATCATCTATAAAATTTTAAAAGTGTTAGAAAGGGCTATGGATTATGAAGAGCCTGATTTATCCTTAATATCTGCTGAAGCATTAGGGATAAGCCAAAACAGATGGGAAGCAATCATGGTTATGCTTCAAGAAAATGGATACATAGATGGAGTACATTATATCAGAAGTATGGGAATGAAGGGAGTTAAGCTTGTAAATTTAAGAATTACACTAAAGGGGCTTGAATATCTCGAGGAGAATTCATCTATGAAAAAAGCTGCTAATTTGGCTAAGGGAATAGCAGATATAATAACATAAGCACTTACATAAATAGAGGGCGTCGTGAAACGCGACGGGGTCTATTTTGCACTTAATACTCGAGGTGCCTAACGATTTGTTAGGTGCCTTTTTATATGCCGCCTTTCTGGTATCGCAGGCGTAAAAGAACGAGACACTCGTGGAAGCGACCACGAAAAAAAGCGTAGTGAAGATGAAAGGGGAATGGATATGACAAAAGAACAACTAATTGAGATGGGATTAACTGAGGAACAGGCAGAAAAGGTTTTGGCTGCGCATAAAGAAGAACTTAAAGGGTATATCCCTAAGGCCCGCTTTGATGAAATAAACGAGACAAAAAAGGATTTGGAACAGCAGATTAAGGGAAGGGATAAACAACTTAAAGAACTGCAAGATAAGGTTAAAGGTAATGAAGAGCTTGAGAAAACCATCAAGGATCTTCAGGAAGCTAATAAAGCCACAAAAGAACAGTATGAAGCAAAAATAAAAGACATGACCATTAATGCTGCAATCCAGGCTAAGCTGACCGATACTAAATATCCGGATCTGCTGATAACTAAATTTGATAAGACAAAATTAGTGGTCAATGCAGATGGGACTATATCCGGCATTGATGAGCAGCTAAAAGCAATTAAAGAACAATACAAGGATCTTTTCATTCCACCAGTTAAAGGTAAGGAACCTAATAATACCGGTGGCAGTCCATCAGGACAGAAAAATCCATGGAGCAAAGAACACTTTAATTTAACAGAGCAAGGTAGGATTTTAAGGGAAAATCCAGAACTTGCTCGACAATTAATGGCAAATGCTTAAAACAAAATAAAAAAGGAGAGTGTGACTAATGCCAGTAACAAGAATAGCTGATGTTATTGAACCGGAAGTTTTTACTCCATATACAATTAATCGTACAATGGAGTTGTCTGCTTTAATTCAGAGTGGAATAGCGGAAAATAATAGAGAGTTTGATGAGTTGGCGAGTGGGCCAAACGTTTTAATTAATATGCCATTTTGGGAAGACCTTACTGGTGACCCAGAAGTAATGGACGATGAAGGCGAGCATACTCCTGGAAACATTGGATCCAATGCAGACGTTGCTAGAAAGCTGGGTTTTGTGAAGTCTTTTGGTGCAAATGCGCTTTCTGCTATGTTATCAGGTGATGATCCAATGCGTGCAATCGCTGATTTATTTGCAGCATATTGGAACAGACAGTATCAGAAAATTCTGTTGTCTATTCTGGATGGTATTTTTGACGCATCTAACATGAAGGAGAAAGTTCATGACATTACCACAGAGACAGGAGATGCGGCTTTAATCAGTGGTAGAACATTCTTGGATGCAATACAAAAAATGGGAGATGCAAAGGATTTGATTACAGGAGTAATGATTCATAGTGCTGCTGAAACCTATCTGGCAAAGAATGACCTGATTGAATACGTAGAAGAATCACAAGGTAAGGTAAGAATCCCTTATTTCATGGGTAAAAGAGTAATTGTTGATGACTCTATTGCATTTGATACTGAAACAGGAGCATCGGAGGCTTACCTGTTTGGCGCAGGTGCTATTGCATGGGGCAATGGCAGCCATAAAGACATAAGGCAGACTGAAGTTGTGCATAATGGCATGTCATTAGCAGGTGAAGATATTCTGGTAAACAGAAAGATATCTATACTGCATCCACGTGGAGTTAAATGGGTCGAACCGGAAAACGGAACTGCAAAAGTATTCCCGAATCTTACAGAGTTAGCTACCGGGACTAACTGGGCCAGAGTATATGAGCCAAAGAAAATCCGTATTGTAAAATTTGTATTCAAGACTGCATAAAGAGAGGCTAAACAAGCCTCTCTTTTAATGAAAGGAGAGAATCATTCAATGGATAATATGACGCTATATGAGAGAAGAGTAAGGAGGTTACATGATCGTGTGATAGCTAACCAAAAGAAATCTTTAGAAGAGCAAAAGAAAGCAGTTCAAGAACCTACTAAAAATGAATTGATGGCAATGCTTGATGAAAAAGGTATTGAGTATGATAAGAAAGCGACTAAGGCTGAGCTTATGGAACTGCTTAAAGAGGATAGTAGAGAACTTAATAGCAACGAGGATGCTGAGTAAAGTCAATGTCCTATACAGCGGGGAGTTGGTAATGTGCTCAATAATGAATTAAAGGCTTTAGTGAAAGCTAATCTGGATATATCAGATACAAGCCAGGATCTTATAATCTCTGATGTTATCCAAGAAACTTTAAACTACTGTAATCTGAAAGAGCTTCCTGAGGTATTAGAGCCTTTTATCCGGAGAAAAGTGAAAGCAATTATTGACTATGAAAATGAGAATGGCTCTGATAATGTCTTTGATGTTAAATCCATTAAAGAAGGGGATGTATCAATTACTTATGATACAGACCACATCTCAAAGGAAACCATCTATGGACTATCTGAAAGCGATAAAAAATTCCTGCAGCAATTCAGGAGGACAAGAAAATGAATCCGCTTAAAAGATTATGGAAGGACAAAATGGACATATATAGGTGGGCTGATAAGACAGTAGACGGGATTACAAAAAGTGAACCAGAATTACTTTATACAGGTGTTAAATGCCATTATAGCAAAGGTAGCTTAACCGATACAGGTGAGGATGGAGTACCGACTTTGGTTAATTCCTATACTCTTTTCTGCAGCCTTGATACAGATTTAAGAGAAGGTGACGAAGTTGTCGTTACCCAAAGAAACGGCAAACAGATTATGCTAAAAGTTGGTGAAGGCTTTCTTTATAGTGGCCATCAAGAATTTTCTGTGAAACGAGTGGATACAGCATGAATAGCAATATGAGAGCAAACAGAGCTGCTATTAATAAGTTTCGGAAAGAGCTTAAAGCTATGTTTGGAGATATAAGTAAAATTGATGTCAAATGCTTAAATAAGGCTGTTAATATTGGATTAACTGTTGCTAAACGCAACACGAAGGCACGTACTGGCTTTATGCGCAGAAGCTGGGTTATTACGCCAACAACTAAGACTGCTAGAGGTATAGAAAAAGGTATTGTTAATACTGCTTATTATGCTCCATATGTTAATTATGGCCATAGAATAGTAACAAGTGACGGACGAACTGTTGGATGGGTACCGGGTCAATTCATGCTTGAGAAGGCAGTTCATAAAGTTGACAAAACCCTTGAGCAAGAGTTTAGAAAAGAAGTGGAGAGGGTGAACCGGAGACATGATAAATGATGTTAAACAAGCTATTGCGAATAAGCTGTTGGATTTACATCCAGGATATACTGTCTATGACGAAGATATCCCTCAAAACTTTAGACAACCATCTTTTTTAATAACTCTCACAGATCAAGATTATAGCAAAAGGATAAGCAATAAATATAAAAGTTTGCTGTCTTTTGATATAGCATATTTTAGTGATAAAAAGCCTACAGAGATAAAAAATGATTGTTATGAAGTTCAGGAAAACTTGTTGAGGGGCCTTGACCTGATTGGCAGCTTTAGGGTGCAGAATAAGCAGGCTAATATAACAGATAACGTGTTGCATATAACATTTGATATTAATTACTCGGAGATAAAGGTAGAGACATTTAATAAGATGGATACAGCTAATATAAAGATAGAAATGGAGGGTTAATATGGCAGGAACGTGGACCAGTCAAAATAAGATACTTCCTGGTGCCTACATTAATTTTCTTACCAAAGCTCCGTTATCCATAACAGCGGGTGACAGGGGCATTGTTGCATTACTACAAGAAATGAGTGTAGGTACGGCGGGAGAGATGTATACAATTACAACAACGGATCAAAGTGAATATCCAGAAGGTGCTACAGATGCAGACAAATTACTTGTAAACGAAGTTTTAAAGGGAGCAGAGAAAGTTATTGTGTATAACTTAGGCTCATCTCATAATACTTCTGCCGTAGAACAGGCTTTAGCAGTATTGGAAACTGTAGCTTTTAATGTATTGGTGTATCCTTATACAGGAACAAGTTATGATACTAATAAACAAACTATCGCAACGTGGATAAAAGCTATGAGAGATGAAGAAGGAGTTAAAGTACAAGCTGTGCTAGCTGATTATGCAGCTGACAGTGAAGCAATTATTAATGTAACGCAAGGTATAAAACTGGCTGATGGAACTGAATTAACAACAGCTCAAGCAACAGCATGGGTGGCAGGAATAACAGCAGGAGCTAATATTAATCAATCAAACACCGGCAGAAAGTATGAGGGAGCTGTTGATGTAATACCCAGATTGACTAAAACTGAGATGGAAGAAGCTATAACAGCCGGTGAATTTATTTTTAAGGTTGATACTGCTCAGAATGTAACAGCAGTATATGATATTAATTCATTAACCACTATTACAGCTGAAAAGAATAAAGCATTTACCAAGAATCGAGTTATCAGAACTATTGACGGTATTAATAATGATATTGTCAATATTTTTGAGAGTAACTATATTGGTAAGGTTAACAATAATGAAGATGGTCGGTCGCTGCTGAGATCTACCTTGATTGAATACTTCAACGAACTACAGAGGCTGAATGCTATTCAAAACTTTACTCCTGAGGATGTTACAGTTTTGCCTGGGACAGATACTGATGATGTTGTTATAGAGTGCTATATACAGCCTGTTGATAGCGTTGAGAAAATCTATATAACAGTTACGTTATCTTAATGATGAAGAGGAGGGATGATGCATGCCAGAAAACTATACAAATATATCGGATACTATATCATCTCATGAAGGAAAGGCTTATATCACTATAGATGGTCAAAACAGAGAATTATTTGAAATATCAGCTCTAACTGCTCAGATAGATTTAACTGTGCAGGAAAGGCGAATGTTAGGCCATAGGATGACTCAACATAAGGTAGTCGGTGCTACCGGAACCGGCTCATTGACAATGTATTTTATGAATAGTGAAATGCTGAATCAAGCAATAAAATATCTTAGAACCGGTAATTATAAAGGTTTGAAATTACAAGTTAAGAATGAGGATCCTCAAAGCACTGTCGGTAAACAGGAAGTGGTATTGTCAAATGTAATATTAAGCAGTGTTCCTGTTGCAATACTTGATGATAGCTCTGATGATCCTATCACTTTTGACACAGATTTCACATTTGACGAAATTGTAAATCTTCAGAGCTTTAAATTACCGGTAAATTACCGGTTTTAAGGAGTAGGTTAGAACCTGCTCCTTTAATTATTTTTTATTAAGGAGGATGTAAAATATGAGTACGCTTAAAGCTTTTTTTAATCCAATAAAAGTTGAAAACAAAGAGGTAATTGTATCTAATAGATTTCAAGAAGAAGGTAAGCCAGTTCCTTTTGTTATAAGACCAGTTACACAAAAAGAAAATGAGCAATTGATTAAAAAGTATACAAAAAGGGACAAGAAAGGTAATGAAACATTTGACAGAACAGGTTATATCCAAGAGTTAACTGCAAGTGCAGTAGTATTCCCGGACCTAAAAAATGCAGAACTACAGAAGAGTTACGGCGTATTAGGAGAAGCAGAACTTTTAAAAACAATGTTATATGTTGGGGAGTTTGCAGAGCTTGCTCAAGCAGTACAAGAATTAAGTGGCTTGAATACAGATATAAATGAGGAGATTGAGGAAGTAAAAAACGAATAAGGCAAGGTGATGCCGAATTTAATCTGGCTCATTTTGCCCTTCAAAAACTTCATATAAGACCTAAAGTATTAGCCGGCGAATGCATGAACAATGATTTAATAGATGACAAAGAAAGAGCTTTTATATATGCAAGTATACAGTTAAGAATAGAAGAAGAAAAGAGACAGATGAACAGGATTAAGTCGAAGAAGGGGGGCAGAAGAAGATAATGGCTACCCTTAAAGCAATGTTTAAATTATTTGATGGCTATTCATCAACTATCAGTAAAATTAATAAAAAGACTGATGAAGCGACAAACAAAATATTAAATGCAAGTGGGGCCACAGATAAATTCAATAAAAAGTTAGAAAATACTGGAGCTAGTGCAAATACAGCAAGCAGTGGATTAGGAAAATTAGTTAAAACATTTATTAGTTTAGCAGCAATTAAAAAAGGGATGGATATTGTAGACGAGTATACAAATACTGCTTCTAGGCTTGCTTTAATTAATGATGGCCTTCAAACTCAGGCCAAACTCCAGGACAAAATATTTGCGGCTGCAAACAGATCCAGAGGTGCTTATGGAGATATGGCAGATGCAATTGCTAAAATGGGTCTTATGGCACGTGACGCCTTTTCTGTGGACGGTAAATTGAACACCGATGAATTAGTTGCTTTTACTGAACTTGTTCAAAAATCATTTAAAATAGCTGGAGCAAGTATTTCAGAACAACAAGCAGCAATGAGACAATTGGCTCAAGCGATGGCTTCTGGTAGGCTACAAGGTGATGAATTAGTATCAATAATGGAAAATGCTCCAATGATATATGAGGCAATAGCAAAATATATGGGCAAAACAAAAGCAGAACTTAAAGAACTTTCTTCTAAAGGTGCTATTACTGCAGATATAATTAAAAATGCTATGTTTGCGGCTGCCGATGATATAAATAAAAAGTTTGAAAAAATGCCTATGACGTTT
>Ga0134098_1001883_pt1 | contig 16088 bp, 15 predicted proteins | sample 9_3taG_FD_94456 | JGI IMG/M metagenome (GOLD analysis project Ga0134098, IMG submission 94456) | Switchgrass degrading microbial communities from high solid loading bioreactors in New Hampshire, USA - 9_31_10_142_A3 metaG | ecosystem: Engineered > Bioreactor > Semi-continuous > Anaerobic >... | reverse complement strand
GGGCGATCGTCAGGGGGACGATCTCAATCTGGTAGCGTTCGATGACAGTGGGATCCAGAAACTGAGCCGAGCTATCAGTTACAATCTGGACTTTACCCACAACAGCCTCCAATTGCGGCATCGCTCAGCGCGGGCAACGGGTCATTCGGCGCTGAGAATGAAATGATAGTGCGGTTGCCCCCCAAAGACGACCTCAAATTCCAACGAGTCGTACGTGTCGCTTAGTGCGTTGACCAGCGCCTCGGCTTCCTCGCGGTGCACGCCGTTGCCATAGTAGAAGGTGACCAATTCATGCTCAGTGGCGCGCATCTGCTCTAGCACGCCACGGATGACCTCGTCCAGATCATCCCCGGCGACGGCCAGCACGCCATCCACCAGCCCGATGATCTGCCCTTCGTGCACCTCAACGCCGTTCAATTCGACGCTGCGCGTGGCGGTGGTGATCTCGCCGGTCACTACATCGTCTTTCGCGGCGTCCATCGCCTGCGCAGTGGTCTGCAGATCGCCCTGCGGGTCGTATGGCAGCAATGCGCTGATTCCCTGCGGCATGGTGCGCGTCGGGACGATCACGACCTGCTGACCGGTCGCCAGCCGGGCCGCCTGTTCCGCCGCGAGAATAATGTTTTTGTTGTTCGGAAGCAGGATCACCTTCTTGGTGGGCACGCGCTGGATCGCGTCGAGAATCTCCTGCGTGCTGGGGTTATTCGTCTGCCCGCCCATGACCAGCTCGGTTGCGCCAAGCTGGCGGAAAACCCGCGCCAGCCCCTCGCCAGATGCCACCGCCACGACGCCAATATCGTCTTCGCCCAGCTCGAACGCGGCGATGGGGGGCTCTTCTTCGTCGGGCTCAACAGCAGTCGGGTCGCCGGTGCGCTCGCGCAGGTATTCCTGATATTGCTCCTGCATGTTCTCGACCACGATGTCGCTGAGCGAACCGAGGCTGATGCCGTAGCTCAGCGGGATGCCGGGGTCGTGCACGTGGACGTGAACCTTGACCGCTTCCTCATTGCCGACGACCAGCGTGGACCAGCCCATCGCGTCGATGGCCGAGCGGATCACGCCGACGTTGCGATCGCGGCCCTTGATGATGAACTGCACATCATAGCCGTAGCCCATCTCGTCTTCCGGCGCGAGCGCGGTGGCGAGGTCTTCGACTTCGACTGGTGCGGCGGTGCTCGGTTCAACACGCTCGCCTCGCAGGCTGCGCGCCATCCCTTCGAGGATGAAGACCAGCCCGCTGCCGCCCGAGTCCACGACGCCTGCTTTTTGCAGGATCGGCAGCATTTCGGGCGTGCGCGCCAGGGCATCCTTCGCACGCTCGACAACGCGATCCATCAGCCCGGGCAGATCGTGGTGCTGCGGATAGGCGGCTTCGGCAGCCTCGGCAGCCTCGCGCGCGACGGTCAGGATCGTGCCCTCGACCGGCTTGATCACGCCGCGATAGGCCGTGTCGGCAGCTTCGCGCAGCGCGCGGGCGAACAGTTCCGCGTCGAAGGTTTCGTGATCGCGCAGAGCGTGGGCGAAGCCTTGCCAGATCTGCGAGAGGATCGTGCCAGAGTTCCCGCGCGAGCCCATCATTGCGCCGTGCGCGATCTTGGCGGCGACCTGCCCGGCGTGGGAGCCGTTGTAGGTGCCTGCTTCCTTGATCGCGTTGCGCATAGTCATGAGCATATTGGTGCCGGTATCACCGTCGGGCACGGGGAAGACGTTAAGCTGGTTTACTAGCGCGTGGTGCTGGTCGAGCCAATCACACCCGGCCTGCACAAGCGCCCGGAGCATCTGTCCGTCAGCCGCTAGCGTTTCGCTGGGTTGCTTGGATAGATCAGTCATGAGCGGAAATGCACCTTATTTATCGCGGCTAACGCGCAGCCCTTGAACGTGAACATTGACCTGACTCACCGGCACGCCGGTACTCTGCTCGACGGTGTAGCGGACGGCATTGATCAGGCTGTTGGCAACTGACGCAATGCGCGTCCCGTACTCGATAATCACGTACACGTCGATAATTACCTGCTTTTCGTCTTGATGGACCTGGATGCCCCGGTTCGGGTCGCGCGTGATGCTGGCGGCGATGTCCGAAGCGAAGCTCGGCGACGCCATGCCGACCACGCCGTAGGTCTGCAGCGCAGCATGACTCGCCAGGGTGGCTATTGCGGTCGGGGAGATCTCGATGATCCCATGTGGCGTTTCGCTGATCGTCATCCTTCCGTCGCCTCGGTTGCAAAGCTGTACGGATCCACGAACCTTCGGGGCAACATGCCCGGTAGGTCGCCCCTATTCTATCCGCCATTACGACGAAGCACCAGGGTCGGACACAGAGCGGCGCGCACGCGTGGTTGCGGGCGAACGCACCCTTGCCGAACACCCCCGCTTATGGTAGCATGGCCCGGTCTAATTGAGCAGATGTCCCGAGGGTATCCCCATGGCTAAGTGTGAATCGTGCGGCAAGGAGCCGCAGTTTGGGCACAACGTAAGTCACTCGAACCGGCGCACGAATCGCCAGTTCCGGCCCAACATTCAGCGCGTCAAGGTGATGGAAAACGGGCGGATGGTCCGTAAGTACCTCTGCGCTCGCTGCATCCGCACCCTGGCGAAAGACGTTAAGCTGAGCTAACAGCAGCAATACAGCCGTTGTAAAGCAGCGATAGATAGCGATAAAGCAGCGGACAGGCGAAACCGGCCTGGTTGCCGCTGCTTTTTGCTGTCGAATCGCTGCTTTTTTGTTGGGCTTACGCCAGCCCGACGGACGCTCGCAAGCCCTTCAGCGCCGCGGCGATCCCTTCGGGCGCGCGGAAGACGGACGTGCCGGTGACCAGCACGTTCGCCCCGGCTTCGACCACCTGGGGCGCGGTGCGCTCGTCAATTCCCCCGTCGACTTCAAGATCAATCGTGCGGCCACTGCTCTCGATCATCTGGCGGATCTCGCGCAGCTTGGGCAGCGTTTCAGGGATGAACGACTGCCCGCCGAACCCCGGATTGACCGTCATCGCCAGGATCATATCAACAAACGGCAGCACTTCCTTGATCGCGACGGCGGGCGTGTGTGGGTTCAGCACGACGGATGGGCGCACGCCTGCCTGCCGGATCTGCTGAAGGACGCGGTGCAGGTGCGGGCACGCTTCGACGTGAACCGACAGCAGGCTCGCGCCTGCGTCGACAAATGCCTGAATGTGCTTCTCTGGCTCGACGATCATCAGGTGCACGTCGAGCGGCAGGCTCGTGGCGCGGCGGACCGCTTCCACGATGAATGGGCCCATTGTGATGTTCGGGACGAAGCGACCGTCCATGATGTCGATATGAATATAGGTGGCGCCTGCGGCCTCGGCTTCGGCAACCTGCTCGCCGAGGCGTGTGAAATCGGCCGCGAGAATCGAAGGAGCGAAGCGAATCTCTGATGTCACAACAGTCTCCTGAGAAGGTGTCCCGCCACGCTGGGGCGGGGGAGTGGCAAACCACACGCGGCGGGAAGGCCCCGGCGCACAATCAATCTTTATCTTCCAGCCGGCGCTCGATGATCTTCTTGAACGGATCGGTGCCGGGTTTGACCAGCACTTCGCGCGTGCGCCCGCCGCTGGTCGCCTCGCCGACGATACCAAGCTCATGCAGCAGGTCCATGATGCGCGCCGCACGCGGATAGCCCAGGCCGAGCCGCCGCTGAAGCAGCGAAGCGGACGCTTCTTGCTCCGCGATCACGACTTCGATCGCCTGCTCCAGCATCGGATCGGTTTCGGCCAGCACCTCACGGCGCGTCAGACCGCGCTCCCACGGCGCCATGCCGGGGCGTTGCGCACGCCCTGCAGCGATCTCATCTTCAAACCAGCGCGCCCAGTACTCCACCACAGCGTTGACTTCTTCGTCGGACACATAGCAGCCCTGCAAGCGGCGCGGCCCGGCGGCATCCGGCCCCAGGAACAGCATGTCGCCGCGCCCCATCAGGCTCTCGGCGCCGCTGTGGTCGAGGATTACGCGCGAGTCTATCGACGAGGCAACCGCGAACGACACACGCGCCGGGAAATTCGCCTTGATCAGCCCGGTGATCACGTCTACGCTGGGGCGCTGCGTGGCGACCATCAAATGCATGCCGACGGCACGCGCCATCTGCGCCAGACGCGTCAGCGCGCGCTCGGTTTCATCGGGGCGCTGCATCATCAGGTCCCCGATCTCGTCGATGATAATCACGATGTAGGGCAGGTGCTCATCCTGGCGGCGCTTGCCGAGCGCGCGATTGTAGGTTTCGATGTTACGCGCGCCTTCCTGCTCCAGCAGCTTGTAGCGGCGATCCATCTCGCGCGTCGCCCAGCGCAGCACCTCGATGATCCGGTCGAGCTCGGTTTCGACCGGGCCGAGCAGGTGCGGCAGGCCATTGAAGCGCGAGAGCTCCACCATCTTCGGGTCGAGCAGGACCAGCTTAAGGCGGTCGGGCGGGTTGTTGAGCACGAATGCGGTGGTCATCGCCGCCAGCATGATCGACTTGCCGGAGCCGGTCGTCCCGGCGATCAGCAGGTGGGGCATGGAGGCGAGGTCTGCGACGAACGGCTCGCCCGATACGTCGCGGCCCAACGGCAGAGCCAGCGGGCGGTCGTGTTTGTTGTAGAACGCTTCTGATTCGAGGATCGGCCGCAGGGCGACGGTGCTCGGCTGGCGGTTAGGTACTTCCACGCCGACATACGAGTGACCGGGCACGGGTGCCTGAATACGGAGCCGCTTGGCGGATAGAGCCAGCGCGAGGTCCCCGTTCAGGTTCGCGATCTGGCTGACGCGCACGCGGTTGAGCACGGTTTCGCCGTCCGGGTTGACCGACTCGGTGTAGGGGGAGACAGCGTATTGCGTAACCGTCGGCCCAACCTTCACGTCGATCACTTCCACTTCGACGTCGAAGTCGAGCAGGGTGTTCTTGATAATCCGCGCGTTGGTGTTGACCTCTTCCTCGGTCGGCTTGTTAAGCTCGATGTCACTGAGCAGATCCAGCGGCGGCAGGATGTCCGCGCGCGGAGCGAGCTTTTTGCGGTCCTTGAAGTCCTCGACCGTGAAGTAGCGATCGGTAGTCTCATACGGCGCGCCCGTGCCGTCTCCGTTCGTGGGGAGCCGCATCCCGTTGACGGCGGGCAGCACGCCATACCCCGGCGCAGCACCGTTTGGCTCGCCATTTTCGCGCGGGACGATCGACGGGCGGCTGTACGGCATGCGCGGGCCGTTGGATCCGTCATTTTCGCTTAGGGGCGTGACGTGCGACAGGCGGCTTTGCGTGGCAGGCTGGCCGGCGGATGTGGTATCTGTAGCCTCGAGGCGGTTCAGCGCGGAGTTGGTTGCGTTGCGCAGCCAGCCGATCGCCTGCACGATATGCCGGACGCGCACGCCGCTTGCCACGATCGCACCCACCACCAACAGCACCGCGTACAGGACGATCGCGGGTGTGCGACCCAGTGGCAGGGCCAGCTCGCTGACCGCCCAGCCGAGATACCCGCCACCGCCGCCTTCACCGGCCAGGACGCGCGGCTCGGGGTCGTTTGCCGCCAGATGCAGCAGGGCAGTCAGCGAGACGAACGCGATTTCGAGCGCAGCCAGCCGCAGCCACCCAAAGCGCGGGTGCATACCGAACTTCGGCAGCAGAAGCGCCACGCCCAGCCCGAGCACGCCGAGCGCGACGAAATAGCTCCCCCCGCCGAAAAGCTGGCGGAGCGCGCTGGAGAGCGTCACGGCGAGGACGGCTTCAGTGGTCGAGTTGAACAGCGCGGTCAGGGCGATCACCCCGGCGACGATCAGGAGCAGCCCGCCAAGCTCATCGGCCCAGGGGGGCAGGCGGTTTCGCAGGCGCTCCCAATAGGCAGGATCTTTGAGATTCTGCCGGAAGGTCGCGGACCACGCGGCGAGTTGCTGGGCCGTGGTTTCGTGCTTGGCAATCGTCCCGCGATTCGCGGCTGCCTTGCCGCCGCGTGGTTTGGACGCGGTCGATTTGCCGGTGGATTTGTCGGACGCTTTTCCGGTTGCTTTCCCTGCGGTTTTAGTGGTAGTGGCCTTTGACTTCGGGGCGGGCGGATTGGTCTGCTGGCGCGATGTTTTTGCAGCGGGTGCGGCAGGCTTCTTAGCGCTCTTGCCGGTCTGCGCGGGGTCCGATTTTGCCAGTTTCTGGGACGTAAGACGACCGCCTCGGGCGGTCTCTTTGTTAGCCATTACCAATTGCCTTGTCTGCCGAGCTTGCGTCGTGTGAAAGTCTGGTAGATCATACCATACTTGGCGCGGGTCCGGAAACGCCGGATGTTCGCAAGGATGTTCGCCGGGCGACACATTACCTGTATAGTGTGCGCGACCTGTCGTTTCAAGGGGGCTGTGCTACAATGACACCTCAGGTGGCGTATAAGTCTTGTACATCTATATGAAGATAAGGTGAGACTCTCTTGTCTGCGCGACCCCCCGCACGAATTCTGCTTGTCGAAGACACCGTTCAATTCGCTGAGCTGGTCCGGGTGGCGCTGCGCAACCTGGACGCCGAAATTGTCCACGTGATGTCGGCCAGCGCCGCGCTCATCACGATTGAGCAGTTCCAACCCGATCTGGTGCTGCTCGATATCGGCTTGCCCGATATGGACGGCTGGCACCTGCTTGAAGCGCTGCGGCAGGAGCCGCGTCTCCAATCCGAGGCGCCCGCGATTCTCGTGATGACTGCGTATGGCGACCCCGCGAACCGCTTGATCGGCAAGCTACAGGGCGTGGACGGCTATCTGATCAAGCCGTGCTCGATCCATGAGGTGCGCCACGCGGTGGCCGAGTCCCTTCACCTGCTGGATACGGCGGAACTCACCGATCCTTGTGCGTGACCGTTTCTCGCCTCTCAGAGCGCGATTTCTCCCGACAGCATCCACGCTGGCGCGGCTGGTGTTCGGCTTGCTGATGCTGGCTGCGATCGGCGCCTCACCGGGAACTCCCCGCCAGGCACGAACCGCTGATAGCGAGCCGGGAGTAGGTGTGCAGGCAGCGCAGCCGGATGATCGCGCTCGCCTGCGGGAGTGGATCGCGGCGCGCGAGTGGGAGCGGGGTGAGGATACGCTCGTGCGGGCGCTTGAACAGTCGCCGGACGACGCCGATCTGAACTACTGGCGCGGGCTGTTGCTCGGACCGGACGATCTGACAGCGGCGGAAGGCGCATTACAATGGGCGCTGGCGTCGGCGGAACTGCGCGAACGGGCGCAAGCGGCACTCGACGGGCTGGCGCGGCAGACAGACGGGCGATTGGCGGAGCAGTGGGCGGCGTTCGGCGTGGCGCTGGTCGGGGTAGGGGAGTGGCCGTGGGCAGAGCGCGCGTTCGACAGGGCGCTGGCAGACGATCCGCTGTTGGCGGCGGCGCTCGCCTATCGCGGATATGCGAAGGACCAGCAAGGGCGCGATGGCTTGCAGGACATTGAGAACGCGATCGCGCTCGCCCCGCGCGACGTGACGGGCTACTATTTCGCCGGGATGCACTGGCGCATGGCGGGCGATCACGCCAGGTCGGAGCGGGCGTTCCTCGATGCGTACTGGCTCGACCCGGACAATCCGGCGCTCGCGGCTGAGGTCGGCGGGGCGCTGGAGCTTCAGGGCGCGTACTCGGACGCCGCGACGTGGTATCGCATGGCGGTCGAATTGGCTCCCGACGATCCGGCCTGGTATGCTCTGCTGGCGCGTTTCTACGTGGAGTCGGGCTATCGGCCCGAAGAGGCAGATTTCGCCTTCATCAAGCAGGCGGCCGAACGCTTTCCTGAACACGCCGATCTCGCGGTCAGCTACGGCTGGGCGCTATATTTGCAAGGCGATCACGCGCGCGCCTATGATGTGCTGAACCGGGCGATCGGCCTTTCGCCGCGCGACGTGCGGGCGCGGTACACTTTTGGGCTGGTGCTCGAAAAGCTGGGCGATCGGGACGCGGCCGCCGATTCCTTCTGGTTTGTTCTCGACACGGCCGAGCCGGAGAGTTTATACTCCCTGGGGGCGGCGCGCGCATTGCAGCGGCTAGGCTTCCAGCCAGACGCCCCGTCCTGAGACGATGAAGTGCTGAACTGGCGATGACCGAGTCGATACAACCGTTTCACCGCACTGGTGGAGAATCCCGGTCGGTACGAGCGCGGCGCCCGCGTATCGTCCCGCTGATGCTGCTCCATTTTGCGCTGGCAGGGGGCGTCCTGTTGCTGGCCGCGCTGGCGCTGCTGGCGTACCTCTACACGCTGCATTTCACGTACCTGGACATTGGGTGGGACCTGCGGTTTTCCGGCGGGGACGACCTCTACGCAGCGGACGTGCAGATCCTGTTCGGCGCGGCGGTCGTGCTCGGGTTGATGAGCCTGATCCAGTTCAGCGCGTTCCGCACGCTGGCGGCGGGATCAGCCGGGGCACTGCGGGCGGCGCGGGCGGCGTCGGTGGTGCTGCTGCTCGGGTTCCCGCTGGCGTATGTCGCGTGGCGGCTGGAGCTTGATTTGCCCGGCGTGCCGGTCGGCACCGTGCAAGTGGTGACGCGGGTCGCGGCCGGACTGCTGGCGCTGCAAGCCGTCGTCGCGCTGATTTACACGATTCTGCTGATGCGGCCGGGCGCGCGGCGCGTCATTCACCGCGATCTGTTCGCCGAAGGGAAGCGCACGCCGTGGGTCTGGGCACGGATGATCGCGCTGAGTGTGTGGATGGCGCTGCTGATCGCGGCGGCGATTGCGCTGGCCGTGCTGACTGACGTGATCGAGCTGCCGGTCGGAGCGGTGGAGCCGGGCGCATTGCTCTATGCAACGTCGTTTGACGCGGCGCCGGACGCCCAGGAGTGGAGCCTTTACGAGGGGCGGGATGCGGCGCAGATCGTCCCGGTTTCGGAGCTGATTCCCGACGGAAAAGCGCGCGGGCTGCGCGGCCAGGCACTGGTCATCACGCACGGATCGCCGATCTCGCAGGAAGTGATCTTCTCGGAATTGGACCGTACCTTTAATGATATGGATCTGACCGTCACTGCGCGCGGGATCAGCGGGCCGGACGATAACCAGTATGGGGTCGTCTTCCGCTACCGAGACAATGCGAATTACTACGCCTTCTTCATCAGTGGGGATGGCTACTATTCGCTGGTCAAGCGCGAGAACGGGGTGTTGCGCGACATCAGCACGTGGAATATGTCCGACGCTATCCTGACCGGACAGGATGCGAACACGATCCGCATCGTGGCGCTGGGCGACGAGTTTCGCTTCTTCGTGAACGGCGAGCCGATGGCGCTGTGCCTGGCGGGCGAAAACGCGTATAGCATGTGGCATCCGCTGACCGGCGAGTGCACGACGTCTGAGCCGGTCACCGTGTTCCGCGATGCCGATTTCGGGCAAGGCGGCGTCGCGTTGGCGGCGGGGAGCAGCATCGACCTGAGCAGCCCGGTCGTGGTCGCGTTCGACGATCTGACGATTACCGGCCCCGTGCCGGATGAGTTTGAGGACAACGAGCCAGCGGAATGAAAGTGTATCTGGATTTTACCGGCTGCCGCCTGAATCAGAGCGAGATTGAGATGCTGGCGCGGCAGTTCGGGCAGGCGGGGCATGAAATCGTCGGGTCGGCAGGCGAGGCGGACCTGTTCGTGGTGAACACCTGCGCTGTGACGAGCGAGGCGGCGCGCTCTAGCCGGACGCTGATCCGCCGGTTGAACCGCGCCAATGCCGACGCGCAGATTGTGGCGACGGGCTGCTATGCGGAACTGTCGCCGCAGGTGGTCGGGGCGCTGCCGGGTGTCACCACGGTGATCGGCAACGCCGAGAAGGACCGGCTTGTCCCTATTGTGTTGCAGGACGACGTGCCCGTCGAGGTGTTCGACCGCGAGCCGTTGGAGCGCGAGAGGCTGCCCGGCGCGCTTGGACGGACGCGCGCATTCGTCAAGGTGCAGGACGGTTGCGATAACCGTTGCACGTTCTGCGTGACGACGATCGCACGTGGGCAGGGGCGCAGCCGCGCGCTGGCGGATGTGGTCCGCGAGGTGCGTGCGCTCAGCGCGGCGGGCTATCAGGAAGTGGTGCTGACCGGCGTGCATCTTGGCTCGTATGGGCATGATCTCGGCGTGCGCGACGGGCTGGCGCATCTGGTGCGCGCGCTGCTGGATGAGACGGACATTCCGCGCCTGCGCGTGTCGTCGCTGGAGCCGTGGGATCTCAGCGCCGACTTCTTTACGCTGTGGGAGAATCCTCGCCTGTGCCGTCACCTGCACCTGCCGCTGCAAAGTGGATGCGACGCGACGCTGAAGCGGATGGCGCGGCGCACGACGCAGGCGAAGTTCCGGGCGCTGGTCGAGGCGGCGCGCGAGCAGATTCCCGACCTGGCGGTGAGCACGGACGTGATCGCGGGCTTTCCCGGCGAGACGGACGACGAGTTTGAAACCAGTCTGGCGTTTGTGCGCGAGATGGACTTCATGAAGCTGCACGTCTTCCGCTATTCCAAGCGGCCGGGGACGGCAGCGGCGCGGATGCCTGGTCACGTGAGCGAAGAGGTGAAGAAGGCGCGCAGCGCGCGGTTGCTGGCGCTGTCCGATGAGGGGGCGGAGCGGTTCGCGCGGCGCTTTGTCGGGAAGGAAGTATCTGTGCTGTGGGAGCAGGTCAACGGCGCGACGCCAGGCGGGTTCGTCAACAGCGGACTGACCGATCATTATGTGCGCGTCGAGATGGTATCGCCGGACGTGCTGACGAATACGATCACGACCGTGCGCGTGGCTCGCTATAGCGATGGAAAGCTGGTGGCCGAGCCGGTTGAGGCGCGTCCCGGCGCAGGCAGGGGGAAAGAGGCGCGATGAGTTGCATCTTTTGTGAGATCGCGGCGGGCGAGCGGCCGGCGGATCGGGTGTATGAGGACGATCGTGCGGTCGCCTTCCGCGACATCAACCCGATGGCACCGGTGCATATCCTGGTGATCCCGCGCGAGCACATCCCCGGGCCGCAGGCGATCGACGGCGCTAACGCAGATGTGGCGGGGCACCTGATCGCAGTGTCTACCCGGATCGCGCGCGACCTGGGCATTGCAGCAGACGGCTACCGCCTGGTGCTCAACGAGGGGCGGCAAGGCGGGCAGTCGGTCTATCATATGCACCTGCATCTGCTGGGCGGTCGCCCGATGGGCTGGCCGCCAGGATAGGCGCGGGTCTGGCTTGGCAGGGGATACCGGCACAGCTATAATGCTGGCGGGATGAATCCGAATTCTGGCGAGGGGCCGATGCCAATCAAAGAACGTATTCAGAGCGACCTGACGGACGCGATGCGCGCAGGGGATACGCGCCGCCGCGAGATCTTGCGGCTGCTGATGTCTGCTTTCAAGCAAGTCGAAGTTGACCGCCGGATCACGCTGACCGACGACGATGTGATCGATATTCTGGTTTCCGAGGCAAAGAAGCGGCGCGAAGCGATCGAGGAAATGACCGGAGCGGGGCGCTCTGAGCTGGCCGAGCAGGAGCAGTACGAGCTTGAGGTAATCGAGAGCTATTTGCCGCAGCAGCTCAGCCGGGAAGAGGTCGAGCAGATTGTGGACGAAGCGATCGCCGAGACGGGTGCGTCCAGTGTGAAGGATATGGGGCGCGTGATGGGCGCGGTGATGCCGCGCGTGCGTGGCCGGGCGGACGGCAAGCTGGTGAACGAAGTGGTCCGCCAGCGGTTGGGGTGAGGTGTACATCCCTGCACGGCAGCCAGCCGACTCCGGCAGCAACTGAGCATGATGGCGGGCGCGGCGGTGCCCGCCTTGCTATTTGAGCGAGACGTCCTTGAGACGAGATCCTTATGGCGGCGATTGAACCCCAGGCCCGGAGCCACGCGGCAGCAAAACCCAACACGTGGCGAACTGCGCTGTACATCTTCCTGCTGACTGGCTTTATCGCGGCGGGCGCATTCATTATTGCGTTCGACGTCTTCGCGCCAAATGAGTCGACGGTTGCGCTGGAAGTGGGCGGTGTCGCGCCACGAGACATTCTGGCTCCACGTAGCCTGCGCTACGACTCGGACGTGCTGACGCAGGCCCGGCGCGACGCGGAAGCCGCCGCCGTTCGCCCGATCTACGATCCGCCTGACCTTAATATAATGCGCGAGCAGGTGCAGCTTGCGCGTGACATCCTCGACTTTATCGAAAACGTCCGCTACGACGACTTCGCGACCATCGACCAGCAGCGCGAAGACATCGCCGCGATCTCCGCGCTCTCGCTCGATCCGCCGGTGGTCGATGCGATCCTGATGATCGAAGATGACACGGCATGGCGCGCGATTGCCACGCAGATCGTCCACCTGCTGGAACGCGTCATGAGCGACGAAGTGCGGGAAGACAACATCCAGGCGCGGCGCGAAGGGCTGACAAACCTGATCAGCGCGTCGTTCAGCGAGGCCGAAACGCGCATCATCCAGGCGATCGTCAGCGACTTGCTGCGGGTGAATTCGTACTACAACGACGAGTTGACGCGGCAGGCGCAGGCGGAAGCGGCGCAGAACGTTCCGGTTGAGGTCCGCACGTTTGTGCGCGGGCAGATCATCATCCGAGAAGGCGAGATCGCTACGGCGGCGCACATCGAGGCGTTGGAGCAGTTCGGCTTGCTCGAAGTGAGCGAGCGGCGGATGACGCGTTTCACCTCGGCGCTGCTGGCGATGGGGCTGGTTTCGACGTTTCTCGGCGTCTACATCCGGCGCTTTTACATGTACGTCTACAGCAGCCCGACGTTTATGATCACGCTCGGTGCGCTGTTTCTGCTCTTTCTGGTTGGCGCGCGCGCGGTCTATACCGGGGACGCGATTCGCCCGTACTACTTCCCGGCGGCGGCGCTCGCGTTTCTGATCACCACCCTCGTCGGGCCGCAGCTTGCCATCATGGCGATTGTGTCGCTCGCGTCGCTGGTCGGCTATATGTCCGATTACTCGCTGGAACATACGGTTCTGATCGGGTTTGGCGGCGTGCTCGGCGTGCTGGCGCTGGGGCGAACCGAGCGCCTTAACGCTTATTTCGTGGCGGGCGGTGTGGTCGGGCTCGCGAGTGCGGCGGTCGCCGTGGTGTTCGATCTCGGCCGCGAAACGGATCCCGACGTGGTCGCGCTGGCGGCGCAGGTCGGCGGGTCGATTGTGAACGGACTGCTGTCGGCGGCGTTCGCGCTGGTCGGGCTGTACTTTGTTGGATACGTCCTCAATATCCCCACCAGTCTGAAGCTCGCCGAGTTAATGCAGCCGAATCACCCGCTGATGCAGCGTTTGCTGCGTGAGGCGCCGGGGACGTACCAGCACAGCCTGCAGGTGGCAAACCTCGCGGAACTCGGCGCGCAGCAAATCGACGCGAACGCCGCGCTGGTGCGTGTTGCGGCGATGTATCACGACGTCGGTAAGATTCTCAATCCGCATTTCTTCATCGAGAACCAGGCCGAGGGCGTCAACCCGCACGACGACCTGAACGACCCGTATCAGAGCGCACGGATCATCATCGGGCACGTGCCGGAAGGCGATCGCCTTGCTCGGAACCACCACCTGCCGGCGCGCCTGCGCGATTTCATCTACGAGCATCACGGCACAACACAGGTGGTCTACTTCTACCGCAAGGCGCTGGAACAGGCGGAAGAAACCGGCGCGACGGTGGATATCGCAGATTTCACTTATCCGGGGCCGCGCCCGCGTACACGGGAATCCGCGATCCTGATGCTGGCGGATGGGTGCGAGAGCAGCGTCCGCGCGCGGCGGCCGCAGAGCAAGCAGGAAGTGCAGGAGACGGTTGACTATATCTTCGACGCGCGCCTGCGCGAGCACCAGCTTGACGAAAGCGGGCTGACGCTGAGCGACCTGGCGATTCTGCGCGAAACATTTTTGACGGCGCTGCAGGGTATTTTCCACGCGCGAATCACCTATCCGGGCACGCCGGGCGCGGCGGAACAGGCGCCCGCTGCGGCTCCTAAACCGGCGGAAGCGTCCCCGCTGGCGCCGGAGACAGCCGACGAGCGAGCGGCGCGGGTCGCGGCGGCACTCGGTCCCGATTCGCTTGCCCAGCCACCCGTATTGGGCGCGATTGCGGAGACGCTCACCGGGCGGCGCCGGTCCGGCCGCAAGAAGGAAACTGGCCCGCTGCGGCCTGCGAACGGCGATCGCAGCCCGTCCAAGCCGCGACGGCCGCGCGAACGCGAGGATAAGCATGGATGAGAGCCCGATCAACCTGGTAGTGCAGGTGGAGCCGCCGGAGCCGGTTCCGGTGGAGCGGCTGGAAGCGGCGATCCGCTGGCTGCTGGAGCACGAGGGTGCGGCGCCCGACGCGTCGCTTAGCCTGGTGTTGAGCGATGACGAGACGGTGCATGGCCTCAATCGGCAGTATCGTGGCGTGGACGCGCCGACCGATGTCCTCTCGTTTCCGGTGGAGCACGACGCGCCGTTCGAGGACGACACGGATCTGGGCGACCTGATTATCGCGGTGCCGTACCTGGCGCGTCAGGCGAAAGCGCAGGGGCACACGTTTGCGGATGAACTACTGTTGGCAGCCATCCACGGGACGCTGCACCTGCTGGGTTATGACCACGACACCCGCGAGAATGAGGACGCGATGTGGACGATCCAGGCGCAGGCGCTGGCGGCGGCGGGTGTTCAGATCGACGTGCCGCGTTTCTTCGAGGGTGGTTTGGCGTAATGCGGGCAAGGAGACAGGGCCGTGCGGTTAAGTGAGCGGCGCCGTGCGCGATCCACTCGCGGGCATGTACGGGTTGATGAGACCGCGCGCTTTCCGCGCTGGCTGGGGGGCGCAATCGCAGGGGTAATTCTGCTGGTCGCGGCGGCTTTGCTGGTGGTTGAAGTGGTGCTTCCGGCGCTCGGTTCGCGCGGTCAGGCGATCCGGAACAGCCGCACGTGGTTTGAGTTCGATCCCTGGGCCGTGTTTCCAGACGGCGTAGAGTCGGCCGGGCAGATTGCGGCCCGCCTGCGCGATAACGGGATCGGCACGGTCTACATCGAGGGGACGGCGTGGCTGAGCGATGGCTCCTTGCGGGTGGGCGAGCATGCGATGGCATTTGCCCAGGGGCTGCGCGAGGCGTATCCGGAACTGAGGGTGTTGCTGTGGCTGCGGATGTCGAATGAGCAGATCGCCGACGAAACGCTGCGCGAGCGTGCGCTTGATGCGGCGCGCACGGCGGTGTTCGACTGGCAGTATGACGGCGTGCAGTTGAATGCCTATGCGGTGACGAATCGCAGCCAGGGCTATGTGCAACTGGTGCGCGCGTTGCGTGAGGCGATCGGGCCGGATGCGCTGCTGTCGCTGACGGTACCGCCGGACCGCATCCCAACCGATCCGGACGTGCCGATCGGCCTGACGGTCGAGCCGGAGATGACGTGGGACGCGGGCTTCAAGCTGCAGGTTGGGCTGCAAAAAGTGGACGAGCTGGTCATCATGGCGCATGCAGCCGGGCTGCAAGACGAGGCGGCATACTCGTCGTGGGTGGCGTACCAGCTTGAGAGCTATGCTGAGGCGCTAGAGCCGAATGCGTCGGGGCCGCGGCTGGCGGTTGCGGTCCCTACCTATGACGCCGCGCCGGGGCACGATCCCGAGGTGGAGTCGGTGCGCGCCTCAATCGAGGGGGTAGAGCGCGGGCGCGAGCGTCTGGGGCAAGACTCGACGTTTGATGGCATCGGCCTGTACATTTATTCGGCGACGGATTCGCGGGAGTGGGCCATTTATCGTGATGTGTGGCTTGGTTTAGATTAAGACGGAAAGATTCCTTACGAAACCTCTGTCAAAATGGGAAAATCGGCCTTGACACCCCTGGAGCAGGATGTATAATGCTCCCCGCGCTGCCGAGGGAGCAAGGTCCCCGGTGGGGCAAGCAGCTTAAGAAGGCAAAAACCCTTGTCTCGACGCCCCTCTTGTGGTATTATAAAAGCGCATTCGCATGAATGTGCGAGGGGCACCAGCTACGGCTGGCTACACGAGGAGAGACACCGTCGGCGAACAACAACACACCCGTAAGGTAGTGATGTTGAATGCAGACGGACCGGCGGCGACGCTGGTTTTTTGTCTCGGGGCACCTTAACAACAGCATAGTGACAGACTAGACGTGCGAGCGACCTGAGAGGAAATGACGCCTATCTTGAGGGATAGGCGAAAAGTAAAGACGGAGAGTTTGATCCTGG
>Ga0134098_1001866_pt1 | contig 16226 bp, 18 predicted proteins | sample 9_3taG_FD_94456 | JGI IMG/M metagenome (GOLD analysis project Ga0134098, IMG submission 94456) | Switchgrass degrading microbial communities from high solid loading bioreactors in New Hampshire, USA - 9_31_10_142_A3 metaG | ecosystem: Engineered > Bioreactor > Semi-continuous > Anaerobic >... | reverse complement strand
GCGACTGTCTGGGGGGCCGTAGAGCCCCTCAGAGGCCGCGAGTATTTCGCCGCCCAGCAGGTGCAGGCCGAGGTGACGACCCGCATCAGGATTCGCTACCGCCGCGGTATCCGGCCCGAGATGCGCGTGCTCTACGACGGCCGGCTGTTCAACATCCTCTCCGTCATCGACCCCGAGGAGCGGCACGTCGAGCTGCAACTCATGTGCCGGGAGGTGGTCTGATGGGCAAGAGCGGCATGTGGGTGCAGGTGGAGGGGCTGGATGAGGCCGTGAGGCGGGTCCGATCCCTCACCTCATCCCTGGAGGCCAAAGAGGTCGAGCAGGTGCTGGTCAAGGGCATGAGAGTTGTCCGCGACGAGGCCAAACAGCGCGTCCCCGTCAGAACCGGCCTATTGAAGTCGGCCATCAAGGCGCGGATCGGCAAACGCCGGGGTAAATTCGTCGCGAGCGCGTTCGCTGCCGTCGATTACAAGAAGGCGCCGCACGCCTACCTGGTCGAGTATGGCACCCGGCACTCTCAGGCGAAGCCCTACTTTAGGCCGGCCTGGGATAGCAAGAAGGATCAGGTAAAGAAGCAAATCGAGGAAGACCTGCGGAAACTGCTGGAGGGGGGCCTGCGATAGATGGAGTTCTTGGAGGTTTCTGTTCGGGCTCATCTGATGGCGGATCGAACCGTCTTGGAACTCGTGGACACTCGCCTCTACCCTGGAGCCCTTCCGCAGAGAGTAGTCTATCCAGCGATTCGCTACCAGCGTGTTGATACGGTTCGAGTGTACAGCAAAGCGGGCTATGAAGGCGATTCGCGACCGCGCCTACAGATTGACTGCTGGTCTCCGAACTATCTCGAGGCGAAGAGGTTGGCCGAGGCAGTGAGAACTGCTATGAGCCGATATCCATACGCAGAATGCGTGGATGAACAAGAGGCGTATGAGCATGAGCCAGAGCCCCCTCTTTATCGCGTGATTTTGGACTTCATCCTATGGCACCGAGAGGAGTGACCGACCATGGCTACCAAAGGTGTAGATATCTTGATTCTGGTGGATACCGGCACGGAGGGTACTCCGCAGTGGACGCCCGTTGGCGGCCAGCGTGGGGCGACCTTGAGCGAAAGCCGCGAAACCATCGATGTGACTCACAAAGGCTCCGGCGGCTACAAGGAATATGAATACGGCGATGGTGAGTGGTCCATCAGCTGCGACGGTGTGCTTATCCCCGATGACACTGCCTACAAGGCCCTAGTGGATGCTATGCGGCAGGAGAAGAAGGTCAAGGTACGGTGGCAGGAAGAAGGCACGGCTACGTTTGAGGGGCTCGCCCTAGTAACCTCGAAGGATCTAGAAGGGCCCTACGATGGCGAGGCCAATTACAGCATGGAGCTTCAGGGCACCGGTGCGCCTACGGAGCTTCCGGAGTAGGTGACCGCATATGCCCAAACATGTGAGCGTCGAACTCGACAAGCCCCGCAAATTGCGCTTCGACATTAACGCTCTCTCTGATGCAGAGGAAGCCCTGGGCGTCGGTATAGGCGCCATACTCCAGCAAAACCTTGGCATTCGCACCATCCGAGCCCTACTATGGGCAGGTCTCAAGTGGCAAGACCATGGGCTAACGCTGCAGCGGGCGGGTACCTTGCTTCAGAAGTACATCGAAGATGGAGGAGACCTGTCTGTCCTCGAGGGGAAACTCGTAGAGGCGCTGATAGGCTCAGGGTTGTTCGGCAAACAGGAAGAGCAGGAAGAGGGAAACGCGAAGGCGGAGGCGGCAGAGTAGCCGGCCTCCGCTTTTCCGACTGGCTTGAAGGTTCGTTGCCCGCAGCTTATGCCGCGGGGCTCATGCCTTGGGATATCGGGCGACTGACCCCTGGCGAACTCCGAGACATCGTTCTGGCTCGTTCGGAGCATGAATCCAGAGGCCGCATAGAAATCGCGTGGATGACCGCCTTGTTCAGTAGGCAGAAGAAGTTGCCGTCCCTCGAGAGGCTTCTGGCGCCTGCGTCTAGGCGACAGGCCCTGAAGACACCGGAGCAAAGAAAGACTGAATACGAAGAGTTGGTAGAGCGGCTGGGGAAGTAGCCCCGGCCGTGGTGCTTTAGGAGGAGGTGGTACCTGTGGCTACTTTGGCGGAACTCATCGTGAAGGTGGGAGCCGACGCACAACAATTCGAGAAACACATGTCGAAGGTCGAGAAGCGCCTTGGCAAAGTGGGGAGCCAGCTTCAGTCCATAGGTACCAAGCTCACGGTCGGGTTTACTGCCCTACTTATGGCGGTTGGGGGCATATCCTCAAAGACTGCCATCGACTTCGAAAGTGCGTTCGCTGGCGTCCGGAAAACGGTCGATGCGACCGAGGAAGAGTTCGCCGCACTCGAAAAGGGCATCCGGGACATGGCCAAGGAAATTCCTCAAAGCGCTACCGACATCGCGGCCATCGCCGAAGCTGCCGGACAGCTAGGAATCCAAACGGAGCACATCCTCACGTTCACCAGGACCATGGCCGACCTCGGTGTGACTACGAACCTCGCTGGTGAGGAAGCTGCAACCACGCTGGCGCGGCTGGCCAACATCACACAGATGAACCAGCGCGACTTTGATCGCTTGGGTTCGACCATAGTGGCATTGGGCAATAACTTGGCCACTACCGAGGCCGAGATCGCACAAATGGCGCTGCGCATCGCCGGCGCTGGAACCCAGGTCGGAATGACTGAGGCGCAGATCCTCTCCATGGCCGGAGCGCTGTCTTCCGTTGGCATCGCTGCCGAGGCCGGAGGTTCGGCGATCTCGAAGGTTATGATCAATATCGCGGGCGAGGTAGCCTCGGGGGGAGAGAAACTAAAAGGCTTTGCAGCCGTTGCGGGCATGAGTTCGGAGGAGTTTGCCCGGGCTTGGCGTGAGGATGCTGCCGGAGCCCTGGTGACGTTCATCGAGGGCCTTGGGCGCATGAGTGCGGAAGGTGAGAACGTCTTCGGCGTCCTCGAGGAGTTGGGTCTCAGCGAAATCCGGGTCCGAGACGCCCTATTAAGGGCCGCCGGTGCCGGAGACCTGTTCCGCACTTCGCTGGAATTGGGTACTCAGGCTTGGCAGGAGAACATTGCTCTATCGAACGAAGCCGCACAGCGTTACGAGACCAACGAGAGTAAACTGACTGTTCTCAAGAACAAGGTGGTCGACGCGGGGATATCTCTGGGCGAAGCGTTGGTGCCCGCACTCTCCAAGGCTATCGAGGCCGCGCAGCCGCTCATTGACGGGGTGGCCAGACTTGCAGAGAAGTTCGCGAACCTGGATCCTGAGATGCAACAGACGATCGTCACGATTGCAGCCGTAGTCGCAGGCATCGGGCCGTTGCTCGTGGGCGTTGGTACGGCCATAAACACATTTTCCGGGCTCGCGGGCGCGGCAAGTAAATTGGGCGGTATGTTGCAGTGGCTAACCACTCCAACAGGTCTGGTGGTTGCTGCTATAGCCGCCGCAATCGCCATCGGCGTTGAACTCTACAAGAACTGGGACACCATCAAGGAAAAACTGACGGGCATTTGGAACAGCATCAATGAGACGGCTGAGAAGGCCTGGAACGGCATCGTGACCGCCATCAAGACTCCTATTAACGCGATCATCTCAGCGTTAAACGTCCTCATACGTGGTCTCAACAGAATCAGTTTCAAAGTGCCTGATTGGGTTCCCCTCCTCGGTGGCAAGTCGTGGGGTTTCAACATCCCAGAGATCCCGATGCTGGCCCGGGGTGGCATCGTCATGAAGCCTACTCTCGCCATGCTCGGAGAAGCCGGCCCTGAAGCCGTCGTCCCCCTGGACCGCGCGGGCGGCATAGGTACGGGACCGGTGATAATCATCGTGGAACTCGAGGGCCGACGCCTTGCCCAGGCCACCGCACCACACCTCACTGAGCTCATCCGCCTCAAGACCGGAGTGGCTTACTAATGGCAGCAAAGCGCAACGTACGACTCGTCATCGACAATGTGGACCGCACAGAGCACCTCGTGCCCGGCACGCTTTCGATAGAGGATGCTATCGGCGAGCGGAGCACATGCTCCTTTCTGCTAGTTGACAAGACCGGCGGTCTCTCGGCCGTCCTGAAGCCTGGTGAGACTGTCGAGATATGGGCCGATGGGGTCAAGGTGTTCGGCGGCTCCATAGACAAGCCCAGGAGCAGCCGGACGCCCGAAGGCACCCTCAGGTGGGCCATCGATTGTGTTGACTGGCATCAGATTCCCGATAGGCGGATTGTTGCTGAAACCTACGAAAATCAGACCGCTGACGCCATCGTGCGCGATATCGTCGACAAGTATCTAGCAGCCGAGGGGATCACCTACACTGGCGAGTCCATCCAGGAAGGGCTTTTGGTTGTGGAGTGCGTGTTCAACTACGTTTCGGCGACCTCGTGCCTCGACGTCCTGGCTGAGCGGGCGGGATACTCATGGTGGATCGACCCCTACAAGGTCCTGCATTTCGTTTCGAGGGAGACATATTTCGCCCGCTGGCACCTAGATGAGAATGCTCCGATAAGCGATCTCCAGGTCGAGGACAACCGCCAAGGCTATAGAAACCGCCAATATGTCAAGGCGGGCAAGGATGTAACGGACCCGCAGACGGAAGTCTTCCGAGGTGACGGGGCTAGCCGGACGTGGACCGTGGGCTTTCCGATAGCGAAGGTACCTGCTGTAAAGGTCAACGAAATCCCTAAGAGCGTCGGCATCAAAGGCATTGACGAGGGCAAAGACTTCTACTGGAACAAGGGAGACCCCATAATCACGCAAGATTCCGAGGCCCCGGTGCTAACGCCCTCGGATGTTCTCGAGGTCACGTATCAAGGCCTATTCGACATAGTGGTCCTCACTGATGACTATGCCGCCGTTGAAGAGCGAAAGGCGGTGGAGGGAGGTACTGGTTACTACGAGGCAGTCGACGATGAACCGTACCTCTCTTCCAGGGAAGCGGCCATCCAAAGCGCCAACGCCAAGCTCAGGAAGCACGCTCACCTTTCCAAGGTCATCACCTTCAGCACGTGGAAGCCAGGGTTACGACCGGGACAGATCATCTATGCTAACCTGCCAGGTGACCGCCTCTACAACGAGGACTTCCTAATTGACCAGGTCACTTTCTCAGAGGTTGGATCAGACTTCTACCAATACCACGTCCGGGCGGTATCCGGAGAGTCTCTGGGCGGCTGGGCTACCTTCTTCAAGCAGATGGCCACTCGAGGCCAGGCTTTCGTCATCAGGGAAAACATCAGGGAAGACCAGGTACTCATCCGCCTGGTGCAGTCTCAGGAAGGCTGGCGGTGGACTGAGGCCATGCCGGTGACCGTCCATGCCTGCCCGATACCGAGTGAGAATCTCTACCCCTCATCGACCTTGTACCCGTGTTAGGAGGAGTGGATGGTATGATGGGAGTCTTGTGGGAAGGCACGTTTGAGATCGTCATAACGACGCCGACCCGAAGAAAGACCATATCGCTGAAAAACTTCATCACCGACGCGGGACTCAATTACATCAGAGACCTGCTGGACGGCTCAATCAACCCACCCACAGAGATCCGCTACATCGCCCTTGGGTCATCCAATACACCGCCGACCGCCAGTGACGTGAAACTCGGTAACGAGTTCTTCCGCAAGCAGGTGACCAAGCAAGAGCTTCCCGGTACCGGCCAGGTAGCCAGCACGGTCTACATCGCTCCATACGAGGCGAACCAGCAGATTGAAGAGATTGGTGTGTTCGCGGGACCGGACGCGAGCGAGGCTAAGGACTCGGGTATTCTTATTGCCCGGGTATTGTGGTCGCACCGGAAGACCGAACTTGAATCCCTCCAGATCGTTCGCACCGACACCATCTCGAGGGCGCCGTAGGGGGAAGAGAATATGCCGTACGAGAAAACCACGTGGAATCCGGGTGGGCCGCCTGGGATTAGTGCTGAGAACCTGAACAAGATTGAAAACGGCATAGAGGCGGCTCACAAACTCATCGAGACCGATACTCACACACCGAACCAGTCAGACACTGCCCAGGGCAGCGGGACGTTGCTGAAGCTACAGAACTATTGGGCTAACATGCTGAGGCGCATCCTCGGCACCACCAACTGGTACGACGCTCCTCCGACTACCCTAACAGCCGCCAAGAGTCACATTGACGCCGCGGCCCCGCACTCGGGGCACGAGACGCCCAGCGGCGCTCAAGCTAAGGTGGATGTTCATGCAGCGGGGACCAGTGTCCACGGAGCTACATCGTCGGCCACCGCTAACCGTATCGTCATGAGGGATGCCAACGGCAGAGCCAAGGTAGCGGCGCCCAGTGCCAGTGATGACATCGCCAGGAAGGATACTGTTGACGCAAAGTTCGACCCCTCTACCGGCCACAAGCACGACGGCACGGCGGGGAATGGACCTCGTTTGTCTTTCGCTGACCTGGGAGGCTGGGTGCAGCCTGGAGATACTGTCTTGCTCTCTTCGCCGGAACAGACCTCGTCGATAAGCAACTTTCAGGTGAACATAACCAAAGTGTTCCAGGTTGCACGGCCTGGCAGGTACAGGATCAAAGGCGAAATCAGAGCTAGTGATAGCGGGTCCATTCAAGTGTGCATGTTTGTGATTAATAGTGGTAACAGTTCCAGAATTGTCCCTGTGGCGGAGTTGAATGTGAGCAATACTCCCGAGTTTACCCCATTCAGCCTTGATATGGCGTATCCAGTCCCGCCCTACGGCTTTATCATGCTAAACCTGCGGGGCAGTGGTACAGGGGGCTCTCAAACTACTTACGTTCGCAATGTGACTGTGTGTTATGCGGAAGGAGGCAGTCCACCGGCTCCTGCTGTCCTGAAATCCATTTAGCTTGTAGCTTGGTTTGGTGAGCGCGATATATGCCGCCTGCGGGCGGCGATTTCATTTCACCGAGGAGGTACACTATGCCATTCAAAGACGTTCCTGGCAATCACTGGGCTCGTAGCTTCATAGACCGCGCCGCGAGCCTTGAGTTCCTCAAGGGCTATCCGGATGAGGCGTTCAAACCTGACCAGCCAGTCACCCGGGCCGAGACAGCCGCCATCGCTATGAGGCTCTATGATAGGACGGAGGACAGTTTCGAGGACATCCTCTCGCGAATAGACCCGGCCATAGTCCAGATCGAGGCGGGAAATAGTCTCGGCTCGGGGAGCAGCATCGGACGCGGCTACATCCTGACTAATGCTCACGTCGTCGGCAAGGCCAAAAGAGTCGGTATCCGGTGGGGGCACTGGGGATACGGCAACAAACAACGCGGCGAGGACGCGAGATACGCGGAAGGTCCCGTCGTGTTCAGTGCTCCCGAAATAGACCTCGCAATCGTTAGGGCCGACATCGCGCAGTATAGGGATGACATGCCTGTACTTGCCTTGGGCAACCCTGACGAAGTGCGTCGGGGCATGCCGGTCCTCGTAGCAGGTTCGCCGGTGGGTTACATCGGCAGCGTGTCCGCAGGCATCATCAGCTACATCGGCCGTTATGTCCAGTACGAGCAGGATGACGGGACTGTGGTCACGATCCCCGATGCCCTTCAGACCGACGCGCCCATAAACCCGGGCAATTCGGGTGGCGCTATGGTCGACCTCAAGGGACGGCTTATCGGGGTTCCCAGTGTCAAGCTGGTTCATGAGGCCATCGAGGGTCTCGGTTTCTGCATCGGTCTCGAAACGATCTGGACAGCGATCCAGAGGGCCGAGCAGTCCGGCGCTCTGGCCGTAGCTCATCGGACGGAGCTGGTGGCGGCCCTGAGAGATCAGGGTCTCGTAATAGCGTGAGGAGGGGAGATCCATGGACAAGGTGGTTAAGTATCTCAAGTACGCGATCGCTATAGTCGGTGGCGTGCTTACAGGCCTGCTCGGGGGGTGGGACATGATGCTCCAGGTGCTCGTATTCATCGTTATACTCGACTATGCAACAGGGCTGGCCGCGGCCTGGGTAGAGAAGACGCTGAACTCGGAAATCGGAGCCCGGGGCATTCTCAAAAAGGTCCTGCTCTTCGTAGTGGTTATCTTGGCGTACCAGTTGGATAGGGCGATTGGCCAGGAGGTGTTCCGTTCTCTCGCGATCTGGTTCTATCTCGCTAACGAGGGATTATCCATCATAGAGAACTGTGCTCGGGCAGGTCTGCCTATACCGGCTTCCATCCGCACTGCCCTTGAACAACTCAAGAAGAAGGGTGACACTGGTGAAGAAGTGTCCAGTCCCTCTCACTGATGCCACGATCCCGCTCGGGCGCAAGAATCGGCCCGGCGAGACCATCATCCCGCAGTACATCACCATCCATGACACGGGCAACCCCAATCCAAGAGCGGACGCAGAAGCCCATGCGAAGTACCTGAAGGGTGATGACACGGCAAGTATCCCCGTCTCGTGGCACTTTACCGTAGATGACCGAGGCGCATACCAACACCTACCTTTGAACGAACACGGCTGGCACGCCGGCGATAGTCGCGGCCCGGGCAATATGGAGAGCATAGGCATCGAGATATGCGAGAACTTGGACGGCGACCGCCAGAAGGCCGAGGAGAACGCTGCTGCCTTGGTGGCTTGGTTGCTAACGTCTCTGGGGCTGGATGTGTCGGCTGTAGTGCCGCACAAGCATTGGAGTCCCGGCACGGAATGTCCTCATATCCTACTGACCAAGTGGGAGCAGTGGATTGACCGGGTGCGGGTGTTCAAGGAGGCCCATGAGCGAGCAGAGTGGGACCCAGAAGCGGAGATTGCTTTGCTCAAGCGCGATGGGTTAATAGATTCCGACCACGCCCCTCAGGACCATGTCACCTGGGGTGAGTTTGCTACCGTCATTAACCGGCTTCGGCATGTAAAGATTCAGTAGCATCACACGTGGAATAAAGGACTGTGACTCACAGCCCCCGGCCGAGAGGTCGGGGGTGTTTTTATTTTTGTGGTAGGGTCACAAATTTGCAAAGGTGCAGGTAGATGGGCGAAAAATATTTCGAGAAAGCTACGAAAAAGTGTTGACACAACCATTCCGTATGCGGTATAGTTTAGACGCAAGGAGTTAACACCCAAGCGGGGAGGACAGACAACATGAGGTTCGAGCGCAGACAGGGACGCAACGCCTGGGGTGCCTATGACCACTACATAGCAATTGATAATTCGGGTCACGAGATCCGCTTCGACTTGGCGGAGTTGGGAGCCGACACCGTCCAACTGTGGGCAGGAGAGTTGCGCTGGGCCAAGTACGACCGCCAGGGCAATCGCGTGGCTCAGGGTACCACGTGGAGCACTGCTCCCACGACCGAGGATCTGACGGCAATGGACGCGGTAGCCCGGCATCTTGTCCCCTTCCGCCACACCCAGAGAGGCTGCTACATCCGGTTTGGCAACATCCCCAAAGGCGGGCGTTCCCGGAACCACGCGACAGGTGAGTATGAAAAAGGCGTGTCCTGCTACGAGGCCTGCTACAACCCGTTTACCCAGGCTTGGGAATTGGCAGGTTCGGCGCTCCCCGCGGCCGCTATCATGGGCGCCGCCGGACTCTACGGCCAGGTGTGGCTCATCTCGGGCGAGGTTGTGGGGCAAGGTTCGGACGGCGAGCCGCTACTTACCGACGTCAAGAAGATAGCGGGCCTACGGTGGGATGACGAGGTTAAGGGTTACAGAGTTGAGAGGGGTGGCAGGGGTGTATAAGGACTTGCTGAGCACTGCTGAAGCCGCCGAGGTCCTCGGTATCTCCGAGCGCCGGGTCCGAGCCCTGTGTCAATCTGGACGGATGGGCCGTCAGGTAGGAGGTACGTGGGTGATTACGCCAAAAGAAGTTGAGGCTAATAAGGTGCGGAAGCCTGGCCGGCCTCGGCGCGAGAAAGAAGGCTCCTAGCCCCACTCCTCGAAGTACCGATGGGCTGAGCACGACGGCCGGGATACAGAACCCCGGCCGTTTGCATTGTTGCCCCTCACTGACAACCTCTTGGTACCGATTCTTCCGTACCAACAGGTTGTCAGTGAGGAAGCTTTGGGTATATTGCCAGGTCAAAGGCATCTATCTTGCCGCGATTGGCTTTCGGCTTTACATAGATAGCCTTTTCGAGGACTTCCTTTAGCAGCTCGTTCTTTTGTGCCGGCTCCTCGAGACTGCGGTACAACTCTATAACTCGCTCGACTCGAGGGATGAGTGTCGTGAGTTCGACAGGCTGTGTTTCCACCTGGCGCAGCTTCTCCGTTAGGGCCTCTTCCTGCTTCTTTGTTTCCGCTAGCCTGTCTCTCAAGATCCGAGAGCGTTTCATGAACACCTCGACTGAATAGATGCCTTGCTCCAAGAAGTCATGCAGGCTTGATATCTGTTTCTCAATAGTCGCTATCTCGGATTCAATATGCTGAATGGACTGCGTAATAACATCTGCCTCGGGACTGATGTCCTGTATGGGGTTTTCCGCAAGCTCTAGCCGGTACCTGGCTAGCCAAGACTCCAGCGCCTCGAGCAACCGCTCCTCGACTATGTGGAGATGCGAGCCAACATTAGTGCAAGTCGGGCCAACGCAGATCAGTCCGTCCTGGTAGCCTGACCTGTATGGACGTCTTACCATCGTGCGGCCGCAAACACCGCACACGATGACACCCGCAAGCGGGTTCCGCAGCTCGCGGCTACCCGGTATCGGTGGGGTAGAGTTCGTGGATAAGAGTTTCTGGGCCAAGAGGTAGGTGTCTTCTGAGATTATCGCCTCGTGTTTCCCGTCCACGATGAGGGGAGACTTAGCCCTGGGCCGGACTGTGACTACCTCTCCTCCGATGACCTTCTTCACCTGCGCCCGGCCTCCCCAGCGGAGTTTGCCGATGTACACTGGGTTGGTCAAGACAGATCTGACTGTCTCGTCGCTCCACGGACCACCTTTTCGCGTGGGTATTCGCAGAGCATTCAACTTATTGCGGATCGTGGTGACGCCCATGCGGTCAACGGTGAACCACCGAAAAATGAGGACGACTACTTTGGCCTCTTCTAGTTGAGGAACTAGCTTGTAGCCTTTTTCCCTGACTAGTTTCTCCCGGCGGTACCCATATGGGGGCACATTTCCCACATAGTTGCCTTCCCGGACCGACATCTCGCGACCACGTTGAAGGCGTCGGTTAATCGTTTTGTACTCGCGGCGCGACATGAAAAGTCCAAACTCGAAATACTCCTCGTCGAACTCGTTGGCCGGGTCATAGACTTTTGGCGGGGTGATTATCTTGGTGCCTGAGTATTTGAACGTCTGCGCAACGATGCCCTGGTCTATGGTATCGCCTCGAGCCAGACGCTCAACTTCCATCACGAACACGCCTTCCCAGCAGCCCTGCTCAATCTCTGTGAGGAGCCTCTGCATCACTGGCCGAGCAGCGATGGTCTCTCCGGATACTATTTCGCGATAGACGGCATCGGGGGATATGGAGATCCCCATGCGGACGGCCAACTCTAGAAGCGTCCGTTCATGCCGAGCCAGAGTCTCGCCTTCGCCGCGAGCCTCGGCTTCGACATCTGCTCTTGACTTGCGCAGGTACATGCAGTAAGCCATTCATACCATCTCTAACGCCCATGAGTTTTCTGGGATTGCGCGGTACTCAGGCGGACGTGACAACTCTTGGTGTACTATCTCCTCGATGCGCAACCTCATGGCCTCTTTAGACACGTCAAGCCATTTTACCATCTCGTCAAAAGACATGCCCTCACGCAGGCATCGCCTCACCTCCGAACCAGGCATCAGCAGTTCTGCTGCGAATACGTCTGCCGCTCTTTCACCCCTGGTGTCACGGCCTGGCCCAGACATATATACGCCGATGGGATGTAGACGCTGATGAGCGATTTCGTGGGCGATCGTCCACCTTTGACGCTGTCGAGAGTGGGCCGAGTTAAGATAGAGATACGAACGTCCCTCGAACTTATGGAGTATGCCGCCGATTCTGTCTGGCAGAGATCGCCGGTGAATCTCGATGCCGTAGTAGCGCCGGGCAACAGCCTCAATAGGGACGGGGAAGACGTCAAAAAGGTCGTCTACAGGCAGCGGCGGATAACGCTGCATGGCTCTCCCTCCCGCGTACAAGCGTTCGCTATAGTTACAATAGCGAAGTCTCACCACAGGATCAAGCCGGCATGACCTGGCGCGGGTTCTGTCCTATTACCGTTCAGTATTTAGGAATCGCTTTAATTTAGATTCGTTACCTTTCATTCTAATTATTGAACTCGGTTGAGTAAACCTGACAGTTGTAAATCGTTAACACAGTAAGGATGGCTGGATGAAGCCGTTTTTTGTGTTACCGGGTAACGGGTGTCGAAGGTGGGAGTGAACTACAAAGTAAAAAGCAGTTTTGCGACTGCCTAATTACCTTTTATGTATAACTTCATCATTAACAATAGCTAATGCTTGCTGTTCTAACTTATAGGCTTCATAACGAAGTTTATTAGCTTTTAAAGCTAAATAACCAATTTTATCTTGTATGCTTACATTTTTAAGTAACGGAACTTCAACCTCTGCAAGATGTATATCTTCAATGTGGTCTTGAACTGAACCATATGTAAAGCGTTTTAATAATATTTGTCCATATTGAGAGCTCAAATAAACATATAAAAAACCGCCAGTTTGCTCATTTAATGGAACAATGCGTATAAGGTCTTCACTTGCAGCCCAACCTTCCCAGTGCTTTGGAACTAAAGCGACCTTTCCAATGGTTCCACTCCTTGATACTAGTATCTCACCTTCCTTAAGAATAAGTTCATTTTTTATCCGGTTTGAATGATATTTTGTTGATAGAAATTTGTGTTCTATTGAAGGGTCAAGATTTTGTATTTGCTTCCCTCCAAAAAAGACTGTGCCTTGACCTTCGCCTACATATACTCTCTTAAATCTACCTGGCAAAAATATTCTGCTACTTAACCTGCTATCTTTTAGTGTTACTATTTCTGAAGCAAATTTTGCAAAATGCTCAATGATAGCTTTAACTATAGGTAAGTGATAAGAAACATCTAACCTACCTGCTAAATCACGTAATTTGATGCAGAAATTACTTACATCAATACTATTATCAAAATACTCTGGTTTAAAATCATCAATAGGCGGAAGCTTTAACTCATTGATTAATAACTCCTCGGCTTTATCGAGCAGTTCATTTGACTCATCCCGTAGTTCATAAGATTTCATCACAAGCTCGTGAATTCGTTTCTTTAGCATATTGGGTGGATTAGGTATTGGAATATTATGCAAATGTTCCGGCTCGATGTGGGAAACAACTGCCCCATAATTGTTGGTATTTATAAGAGTGTACCCTATCTTTGTTTTCAACAAAGCATAAACGTATCCAATATCAGTCTCATTTTTACAATCAATTCGTATTAAGTCGTGACTGAAAATCTTATTATCAAGCGTTTTTGAAACAATACTACAGTTCCCTATAGTACCGGAGCAAGTCAAAAGAATTTGTCCCTTTTTAACTCTTAATGCTTCAATATCAGTTTTTGTAGCTTCAGAAATATACCCACTAGGTTTTGGATATATCTCTAGTATTTGTGAAGGTTGATATATCGGAAAAGGAGATTTTTCTACCCAAATTCTTTTAAAGCGCGGTCTATGGTAAGCTGTAGCCAAGCCATTATCACCGCAGACCCAAGATAACTCCCATTTACATTTTTTAAGAATTTCCCTCGCGTGACGACCTTCAATATTGTAGACACTAGCCTCCAGTCTTGCATCATTATCAAGTACTTCTAACAAACTAACACTACCCCAGTTGAGTTCCTCTTGAGGTATATCAATGATTTTTTCTTCAGAAATTTTCCGCGCTATTGCTTCTTTGTTCATTCCTACCATGTTATTCCCTCCTGTTGCTTCCAAACCTTAAAAACATCAGCAATAAGAGGGGTTTGGTCATCACGAATTTTCGTTTTTGAGACGGTTTTAACAGTTTTTGTTCCATCAGCTATTTCTCCAATAGTTAGAACATTATTTTCCTCTGGTACCAAAAGTTCATTACCGTATTTATCGCGTTTAAATAACGGGTTACCTCTTTTATCGTGTCCTATCCGTTCAGCCATAGCCATGAAAATATTATAATCTGCCATTGTCCTGCTTTTCTCTTCAAAATCAATTTCTTGTTGGCTCTTCTTTTGTAGAACCAAAACGGAAGTCTGTGTTCCATTTCTAGGTTGAAAGGTATCAACATGCAAATCAATACTGGCAATAATTTTTGCGTGTTTTACAATCCATTGCCGAATATATCCTAAACCTGGAGACCCTAAAATTGCATCTGGTAGCACAATACCCATACGGCCACCATCTTTCAAAAACTGCATACATCGTTCAATAAACAACTGTTCTGGAGGTACAGAGGACTGTAACCGGTTAGTTTTTACCCAATAACCGTTATTTTTCTCCCAGATATGCCCTAAATCGTACTGCTCTAAAATTGCTGGGTCTTTAATTGGAATTTTACTTCCAAACGGAGGATTTGTAATTATTACATCAAACAATGCTATTGATTTCGAGTTGCGAATTGCCGACCTACTTATTCCCAATATATCACTGAGCTTTTCTTTAATGTCGCTTGACCACTCATGGGGCGGCAGGAGGGAATTAATTCGGAATATGTTACCACTTCCGTCATTGTTCATTACCATATTCATTTTTGTCGCTTTAACAAGGTCGGGGTTAATATCAAAACCGAAAAAATTGCTGGATGCAACGTCAGAAATCTTGTCCTGGAACATTCTGTATTCATCGTGATTCCATTCAGGGCGTGGTTTTCCAAAAACAGCCTCCATTTGTTTTTCAAGCTCTTTTATTACATTATTCATTGCAATAACAAGAAATCCGCCTGTTCCACATGCGGGGTCCAAAATTTTTTCGGTTGATTTAGGAGAAAGCATTTCAACGGTCATGTGCATTACATTTCTCGGAGTAAAAAACTCGCCTCTATCACCCCGTAGATTTGCTCCTACTAACTCTTCATAAGCTTTACCTTTAATATCAATATGGGTATTCAAAAGACTGTAGCTTTGAAGCTCGCTAACAATATAAGCTAAACTTCTAGGTGATAAACCTATTTCGTCATTATGTTCAAATATTTTATTATGACGCTTTTTTACTCTCTCGAATATCTTCGATATTCTTTTTTTTACTGTAAGTTGACCATCAGGGTTTGACCGTTCAGATGAAGTTACGTAAAATTCAAGTGGATTAGGAATGCTTCTTTCATCTTCAATTTTACAGAAAATGACTTTGAGTAACTCAAAGAAAGCTGGCTGTTTTTGCATTCCATCATTAGCGTAAATATGATTATGACAGGTCTTGAAGACAAATAAAAGGTTATCCTCAACAGCGTTGCGTAATGATACTCTTTTAGGTCTATCTATGTCTTCAACTGAGCCGTCAGCGGAAGGGATATCGTTATAATCTATAAACTCAACCTGTCCTTTTTCGTTAATCACTTTTCTTAAAACTTCTTTATACTTACCATTAGTCCACATACCCCACTCACAATTAGGACAAGCGGACATATAAGATTTTAGCTGTTCTACCCCATCTTTTTTATTTGTAGGCTCAACGGTTTCTTTTTTACACTCGATGATAAGTTTCACGTTTTCCTGACTAAAGCTTTCGCACCCATCCGGAAAAATAACAATGTCTGCTCGAGGTCTTCTGGAACCAACTTTAATTCCATACTCAACTTTTATTCTTTCTCTCGAGTATTTGAGTTCATTAACTAGTCTTTTTTCAATGTTTTGCCGCACATATTCTTCAGGGGTGTCATTCCTAAATTTACCATCTATGTAATCGCATATTTTTCCTTCCGGAATAGTAATAATTGACGTTGTTTTCTCATCATCAATTATATTGGCAGTTGTTGGCATTTGCTATACCTCCCTATCCTTTACGAAATTTAATTATAACACATTAATGTTCTATATGGAGCAATAAAAATCACCATTTGGACGGTTTCTGGCGTAATCAAGAGAAATAAAGAGATAAGGCTCCATTGTCATGGCCCCAAGTCAGCAAAGCCCCATCGACGTACTTCTTGATCCGGTAGAGTCTTTCCCGTTCTTCTATGGATATTCGCGTTGGCACTTGGTTACCTCCGTTTCCACTGACTCTGCCTGTAATGACTGCTTGAGTTATGTGTCTCCCCTCAGGCCTAACTCGGTGGCTTGCACACGCTGCAGGGTCCGAACCCCCTTGCCTTTGCTTCTTGGAGGCTGATCGATATCTTCGATTGGGAAAGATGCCTGCACCCGTCCCT
>Ga0134098_1001858_pt1 | contig 16266 bp, 9 predicted proteins | sample 9_3taG_FD_94456 | JGI IMG/M metagenome (GOLD analysis project Ga0134098, IMG submission 94456) | Switchgrass degrading microbial communities from high solid loading bioreactors in New Hampshire, USA - 9_31_10_142_A3 metaG | ecosystem: Engineered > Bioreactor > Semi-continuous > Anaerobic >... | reverse complement strand
AGCCCGGATGCCCTGAACTGTTTTGAATAAGCTCTAACGGTAAATGCAATGCCGTAAAAAACAACAGGGAAATAATGGTGCTAAAGTAACAGAAAAGTGAAAATTTCCATAGAATGACTTGTACAATAAAATATAAAATGCTAAAATGTAGAATGTGCAAAATGAACATAACTGCCCAAAAACAGGCAGAAGAAATTTATATAAAATGCGTATATCGCCCTTTAGGGCCGTAATAGGAGGAACAATGGATAAATCAAGCCTGCTTAGACGAAGTGCAGAGATTCTGGCAGGAGTGATAATTGCAGCTACGGCTGTGGTTTATACTACTGTTGGTATCAGGACTGCCGGGAATACTGCAGTAAAGCCGTTAACCGAAGGTGAACCTGAAAGCCTAAGCATAAGTGACAAAGACGACGCTGTTACCGGGCGCACGGATGATTTTAGAATCGCTTCTTCCGATAATGCTTTATTAAGTATAAATGACAATGAGATGTCCGGTTTGCAGGAAGAAGATGCGCAGCTGGTCAGTTGTGAGACTCCTGAGAGTGATATGCAGCAGGATAAAGAGGGGATGACCGTAGCTTCTGACAACTCTTCGGATGAAGCTGCAACTGCGGAAAAGGAAACAACGTCACCGGCTCCTGTTTATAAATACGTTAATGTAAACCTCCTTAATGTCCGAAAGGGTCCCAGTTCTGAAACTGAAATACTTACAACACTGCCAAAGGCAACAAAAGTGCAGTGTTTTGAAGGTGAAGGCGAATGGGTTAGGATTACTGCTGATAACAATATAGAGGGTTTTGTGTTTGCAGAATACCTTTCTGACACGGCACCACCGGTATACAAATATGTAGTTGTAAATGCGGTTAATTTACGGAAAGGCCCAAGCTCTGATACCGAGTTACTTGGTACGGTTCCGTTCGGCAAAAAGGTTCAGGTTTTTGATAAAAGCAATGATTATCTCAGGGTTTTGACAAACGACGGAATAGAAGGCTATATATACGGTGAATACCTTGCTGATGAAACTGTTCTTGCATCCCGTTCCTCATCGGGAGGGCAGTATTACAATGTAGATCTCGCCAATAAAATAATAGAATATGCAAAGCAGTTTTTAGGAGTAAAATACGTATATGGCGGTTCATCACCAAACGGTTTTGACTGTTCGGGATTTACCCAGTATGTTTTTAAGAAATTCAACATTAAGCTGCCGAGATCTACAAGCGAATATGCAAGTGTCGGAGTTAAGGTTTCCAGGGAAGATCTTAAACCTGGTGATATATTGCTGTTTGATGTAAATAATTCTTACCGCCTTGGACATGTTGGTATATACATTGGCAATGATCAGTTTATCCATGCTTCTTCAACGAAGGGAAAGGTTGTAATAGCAGTTTTGTCAAAATACGGCGAAAACCTTCTGGGTATCAGGAGAGTGATTAAATAATAAAATAAAAGCGAAGTAAAGCTAAAGCTTTGCCACTTCTCCATCCCGTAAAATGTAAGTAGGCCTGAATTCTTTTTTCATTATTTCGAGAAGGCGGTTTTGGATGGTAACCCTTGCTTTGGGATATATGTAGTTCTTAACCACCAATGCTCCGCTTCCCGGGGTTCTCAGGTAATTTGAAATATCAAGGCACCGGGTTTCAAGTTTTTTGATTTCTTCCTGCTTTTCTAATATTTCATTCTGGGCTTTCTTTATTTCGGATTTTTTTGCATGAGGATCCTTGTTCAAAGCTTTCAGTTTGTCTCGGATTTCGAAGAGCTGTATTTTTCGTAGCTGAATCGTATTTAGCAGCTCATCCATTTCATTTTTCATTTCTTCCCTGTTAAAGCCGCGGATATTTATTATTGTCCGCTTTTCCAGGTGGTTACCTATGTCAGCCGCTTCAACACGGATATCGGCATCTATATAACCGCCTACGATTTGTCCCTTTCCCGATTCTACTATGACCTGTTTAGCCCGGACAGTGCTGTTGCGTATATAGAAGCCTGCAAAAACAGAGCCTTCACATATTACTTCCGCGTCTGATATAAATTTTGCGTAAAGGTTTCCCTTGCAAATAATTTTTGCCTTGTTTTTCCCTGCAACCCCTCCGCGAATATAGATGCTGCCTTCCTTGCTTTCAATAAGTTTAACACCGCCTATTCCGTATACACCGCCAATCTCAATGTCTTTTTCGGCTTTTACGACGAAATTGTCTTCCACAGTGCCTTTAATATTGACATAACCTTTAAAATCTATATTCCCGGTATTGAAATCCACATCGCCATTAACTTCCAGGACATCAAAAACTCCGATGCTGTCACCGACGTAATGAACAGCTCCGTCCTTGAGGGCATACAGAACGTCCTTTCCTTCTTCCCTTACCTGTGTAACCGAATCATGATCGTAATGAAGGGGATAAATAATGCCCTCATCGGGTTTTATTTCATTGCCGTGCACATCAATACCGGGAATACCGGGAATGGGATCAATTCTTTCACCCAGCCAGTCGCCGGTTTTTACATGGTGGATCAGGTTAAGCTCATAAAAATTTACTTTGCCGCTCTCAATCAGGAGCGGTTTGGGTTCAGGGATCTGAAACATTTTTATAACTGAATCGGTTCCATGTACAGGAGGTTCACCTTTCGCTATTAATACAGGAGTATTTAAAGGCAAATCCCCGTGCATTACTTCATACATTATGCCGTAATTTACGTTTGCGTTTTTAAGTGCCTGCTGAATGGCATTAAAAAGTTTATCCCGGTCGGTTTTATAATCTTCCGGAAGGAAATGAATGGTTATATAGGCCTCCAGTGCATTATTGCAAATATCGACAGAGATCATGACTGTTAATCCCCCTTATTATAATATACCTAAATACAGGTATTTTCAACCAGATTATATCAGAAACGTAAAAGCATAAAAAACGCACCTGCAGGTGCGTTTTTATTGTAATTGCAGTTTATTTCAAACTGTCTTTATTCAGTTATTTTAATTCTGTCGGTATCCCCGAACCTTATGCTGTCTTTCACAACGGTTCCCTGGATAATTGTACTGTCGGCAGTAAAGAATCCCGGGCTTACCACACGTGCATAGTATACAAGCGGTTCCTTGTTCTGTGCGTCACGCAGAACATGGAATGTTACTTTCTGACCGTCAATATTCCTGAACCACCACCGTGCACTGCCGGGTTTGATACCGGCGCTGTATGGGTTTTCAATGGGTTTTAGCCCGGAAGGAATGAAATCGATTATTTCGTAGTCGCTGTCAATAGCCGAGGGAGCGATATCCCATTCAATTACAACCTTGACTATATCGTTCTGCCTGAATTCGTTGGTTTTTGCCCCGGTCCTGTAGTCATAGTAGGTGCGCTTAACTTTCAGGTTTACATCTTGGTCGGAGCCAGATACCGGCTTCGCCGTAAATACCGACGTTACTGCTATTTCTCCGTTAACTTCGGTAATTTTTACCTCGCCGAGTTTGGCCGAAGGTACTTTGAATATAACTGCGCTGCCGTTTTGTATACTTTCCCTGTAGGTGTTTCCGTCATATTCGTAGGTGAATGAAGCTTCCGAAGGAGCGAGCTTATCCAGCTCTCCTGCTATGAAAAGCAGCTTTTCGAAATTCACCAGTATTTTGTCAGAACGGTTGCTGACGGTATATTGATACAGTCCGTCCTTATGGGATGTATCAAGCCTGGATGCCAGAACTGCCGCAAGGGCTGTTTCCTTAAGCATTGTATCGGTATCGTCCGAGGTTTTTACACGGACATATGGTTTCTTTTCCTCGAACCATGGTGCTATTTCCTTGTCATAGATTTTCCTTGCCGTTGTTTTTTCGCCTATTTCTTCATAAGCCAGGGCAAGGTAAATCTTGTCCTTAACGGTAAGATTGCTGACACCGGCAGCCTCGTTCAGATCAAGCAGTACAGGTTCACCCAGCACGGCAAGGCCGTATAGCGCAGGAGCGTTTACTCTTCCGGGTTCGGCAAAAATAAGCGAATAGAAATACTGTTTGAGTTTTACCGAGGCCGCTGCGTCTCTGATCAGTGCCGACATCAGCGCCGACAATTCTACATCACTTTCAGAGTACGGCAATATTCCGAAACCGCCGTCATCCTTCTGGTACAGGTTTAAGTCAACTTCCGTCTCGTATGGGACCTCCCTGTCAGGAACCAGTTTATCAAGAATAAGATTGGCTTTCATGGCTGCATACTTCTGATCAAGCCTGCTTCCGCCACTGTAGGCCAGTTCGTAGAGTGCAGGAATATATCTGCCCTGTCCTGCGTCGGTAAAGATTAACGTGGTTAAGCCTGTTTCACCGCCGACTATATCCATATTAACCCTTAATATATCGGTTACGGCTTTTTCGGCTTCGTGGTAGGTATCCGCAACGTAAATTGTTCTTCTTATACCGTCGGATAATCCGCTTTCGCTTACTGCCCTGATTTCTATGTCGTAAATGCCGCTGTCAAGCTGCCACAGCGGAATATTCACACGTTCAAAAGCTTTTCCTTCAGCTGTCTGAGTGAACTCCGGCAATTGTTCGCAGGTGACCTGGAACGTGATTTTCTCGCCTTCTTTAAGATCATTGCCGTAAGCCGATATTCCGACATACGGGTAATCACCCTTGAGATAGGTGTTGTTCATGCTGTCGCTGATAAAGAACGGGAGTGTCACTTTCAGCGAAGATTCGCCCGTTCCGCCGTAGAGATCGGCGGAAATTCCTGCCAGTGCTATACGCCATGATGTTACATTATCGGGCAGCCTGAACGTCAGTGTTCCCTTACCGTCCTCATTCAGCACTATGGTCCTGAACAGGGCCGTATCCCTGAAGTCGCTTCTTACCTGGACCTGGCTCATCGCAGATCCCGATTTTTCTTCATCCATTCTTGCTGACCGGTTTGCCATATCAGCAAATTGTGGGGCTTCAGTTCCGTCTGCCTGATTAAAACCGCGTCCTGCTGCAGTGTCTGTCAATACTGAACTCATCCTGTGGGAGGAATCCGAATATATAATTCCGCTGTCAATCCATTGATAAAGGCTTGCAAGGACGTCTGTACCGTAGCCGGATATCTCAAGCAGCGCCTCATCAATAATTGCTGCATTGATATACGCCGAAACGGGATTGCTGTATTCATCCGACGCGGTTATATCAATGTTAACCGTCTCACCGGGGCGATAGCTTTCCTTGTCTGTTTTCATTTCAATGTTTATTTTCTTTTCATCGGTGTCATATACGAGATTGACCGAGCCGGCATCTATATATGCACTGCCGTTGAAATACACGGCGGTAACATAGGAGTTCGGAATTTTATCCTCCGAGAATACGGTTCTGTATTCCGGCCCGTTCTGAACATGGTATCCGGTAATACCGCTTCTGGCTTCAATGAACAGGACCGAGTCCGCAGGTACTGTTTCATCGTGGTTTTTAAGGGTAATTACCGCTTCTTCGCCTTTGCGGTATTTATCCTTGTCTGTTTCCAGGTGATACCAGTCATATTCTTTTTCAGGATACATATAACTGTGGGTTGAAAGGTATACTTCCCTGCTCATGGTTCTTCCCCTGTTGTCCTGCCAGGTCAGTTCCACGGTGTAATATCCTTCATTGGGGTATTTCAGGCTGAACACCTTTGAGGCATAACCGTTTTTATTGGTCGAGAACGAAAAACTTTCAACGGCTTCTTTGCGTTCTTCATAGCGGTAGCGTTTTCTTACAACCTTGTTTATATAATCGTATTCTTCACCGTCTTCAATCTTTTCATAGGTGTGATATATAACCTTTCCTGAAATTCTCCTGTTCGGAACGGGAGCCCCGGTGTAATCATTTATGAATTCGTCTGTACTGTTGTTTATTTTGTCAAGATTGATTTCGCTGAGTCTGGCTTCAAGGAGGATTTTTCCGTCCTTCAGTGCTTTCGAGGAAAAAGAAGCGGTAATGTCATTAATAAACACACGGACGAATGAATCACCGCTAATCATTCCGCTTTCAGGAAGGGATGCGGTTGCATTCATGTAAACCCATCTTTCGCCCTGTACCGTATTATTGTCGGTTTCTGCAGTGAACGGGATGATAATTTTTCCGTCTGCTTCCGTTCTGACGGTACCGGTTTTTTCTTCAAAAGGATAGCCTCCCAAGCTGTATGATATATCAAGGAACGGCATCGGAGTCCCGTCAAAGAAAGCGGGAATTATTGTGAAATTAACCGTATCATCAAGGAATATTGCCTTTTTATCTTTTTCAACGGTCATTTTATACGCCGGTTTTACATAGTTCTGTACCTGGATATAATGACTGTTCAGTATATCGTCACCATATTTTACTGTAATCTGATAGTTTCCCGGTGAAAGTCCGGGAAGCCTGAAACTGCTTTCAAAAAAGCCGTTATCTACCGGTACTTTTACAGAAACAAGGGGTTTTTGAATAAGCGGCAGGAAATAGCTCAGCATTTTTGCTCCGGGAAGAGGCCTGAACCTGCCTTCGGAAATTTCAACGGTAACTTCTGAAGGAGAAGTATTGTCGTTGCGGTTTTTCAGGAATCCCCAGAATTGTACCAAATCATCGGGCTTATACAGGTTCCTGTCAGTCCTGAAGTACCTCCAGTAGTTTTCGGGGGCATAATAAATTGAGTCATAGGTTCTGTACCTTGTATTGATCAATACAAGCTCATCGCTGCCTTTTCTTACTGTATAGATTTTCAGCCTGTAAATACCCGAATCATCAGGCTCGTCAAAAACAGTGTCAAATGAGGCAAGACCCGATGAATCGGTAGTATATGTCCTGTTTTCGCCGCGAATTTTAATTTCAGCGGATTCAATGGGTTTACCCGTACTTAAGTCATTGACCCAGAAAACGGTCTTGGTATCGCTTTCGGTATAGTAAGCCGAAATGTCTGTTGACTGGACAAGAGCCTGTGCTATAAGACCGTTATAATTGCTTTCGACCAGGTAGAATCCTTTCGGAAGGGATTCGGGAACCGACAGGTAACGTTCCTGCCATGCAGTCAGATCGAATGTCTGATCAAAAGAAGAGACTTCAGTAAGGTTGTCAGTAAGGATTAACCGCTCTTCCTGGGAGGAATAAGCCCAGTACGGTCTTTCAAACAAAGTTTTTGCAGCGTCGATGAATTCCTCCGCATCGTTAAACCTGTAAATAACGGTTTTGACAACCGCTTTTTCAGTATTGTGGTCGGGACTGTATATAATTATAGGGATTAGTGGTGCATCCTTTGAGGAAAATTCCAGGAATGAATACCCGAAGAAAAGGCTCCCCTTGTATTCTTTTTCATCGGTCTTCTCAGGTTCGGTTTCAAAAGAGAAAACATAATCCTTGTCAAGTTTCTGCTCGGTACCTTTCAAGGGCAGACCCTTTTTAATTGTCACGGTATATATCGTGCCAGGCAGGAGTTTCTTCGGGATGAATACTGCCGCATATCCGCTGGTTTCAAAACGTCCCTCGGTTTTTGGAGATATTTCAAAATATTTTTCTATGTCTCCGAAGTTCTTGTGGCTGAAATAAATTTCTATCCCGCTGTTTACGGGCACGTAGGCTGACTGGTTGGCGGGCAGCGTGCCTAATACCGTAAAATCCCGCTGAGTCTGGAAAGTCCAGGTTATCGTTTCTTTTTCAGGTGTGGTTATCATAAAAGTGTAGAGACTGCTCTGCTGCAGTTCTTCTTCAGGACTGACTATGAATTCCCTGTCTGCTTTTTTTGATATTTTCAGCGGTATATCACCCAAAAGCCTCAGCATTTGGGTTATTTGCTCCTCGCTGTAGTTTTCGCCGGTTTTTAAAACAAAACTAGTATTTGTTGAAATACCGGTACTGTCGTATTCAACCGGCACAAGTAAAAACCCGTTTCTGTATTCTTCCGCGAAGACCGTCTTAGGAGCTCCGGTAATCCAGAATAATGCTGTTATAAGGGTGAAGGCTAGGACCAATGAGATTATTCTTTTCATAACTTACCTCCTCGCAAATTGATAATATGTACCGTAAGCAGAATAGCATATTATTTATACGATATCGGCTTAATAAACCGTTTCCGTTAAATAAGACTGGAGTTTGACATTAACGGTTCCCAAAGATACCCTGAATTACACGGTTTTTCACTAATAAATTTATTGTTAATTTGTTAACAAAAAATGTTTGTAAAGTATAGACAGCAGTAACACTGAGTGATAAAATATTATTTAAATTTATTCTCTCTTTGGCATGCAGAAAGGCTGAGTAGCATCTTCAATGTATTACTCATGACTGATTTTTACCGCAGAAAACATACATCAGGCAATGCATATACATGTTTAGCTCAGCTGATTCAGAAAAATATAGGAGGATGAATGAAAAATGGACAGGGTTTATAATTTTTCAGCAGGGCCCTCAGCATTACCTGTAGAGGTTTTGGAAAGAGCAAGAGATGAAATGCTTAACTGGCATGGTTCGGGTATGTCAGTTATGGAAATGAGCCATCGCTCCAAGTGGTTCGAAGAAATCATCAAGAAAGCCGAGGCAGATTTAAGGGAGCTTATGAATATTCCTTCAAATTATAAGGTTCTTTTCCTTCAGGGCGGAGCCTGGACTCAGTTTGCAATGGTTCCTTTGAATCTGATGAAAAAAGGAAAGGCTGATTTTGTTAATACCGGTTACTGGTCCAAAAAGGCGATCGGCGAAGCCAGGAAATACGGAAAGGTAAATATTGTGGCTTCATCTGAAGACGAGAATTTCTCCTACATCCCTGAACTGAATCCTGATACTTTCAGCAAGGATGCGGATTATTTTTATATTACCACGAACAATACGATATATGGAACAAGGTATACAAAGCTTCCTGAAACAGGTAATGTTCCTCTTGTTGCGGATATGTCCTCGAATATTCTTTCAGAAGTTTATGACGTTACGAAGTTCGGCCTGATATTTGCAGGAGCACAGAAGAATATGGGGCCCGCAGGTGTTGTCGTCGTTATAATCAGGGAAGATTTGATAAGCGATGTTCAGCCCGAAGTTCCCACTATGCTGCAATATAAGGTTCATGTTGAAAACGGTTCGATGTTTAATACACCTCCATGTTACAGCATATATATCTGTGGTTTGGTTTTTGAGTGGTTAAAGAAGCTTGGCGGAGTACCGGCAATGCAGAAGATAAATGAAGAAAAGGCAAAAATCCTGTATGATTTTATTGACAATTCAAAACTCTTCAAGGGTACTGTCAGAAAAGAGGATCGTTCCCTGATGAATGTCACGTTTGTAACGGGAGATAAGGATTTAGACGCCAAGTTCATAAAAGAAGCAGAAGCAAATGGCCTTGTTAATCTTAAGGGTCACAGGAGCGTAGGCGGAATGAGAGCAAGCATCTACAACGCTATGCCTATAGAGGGAGTAAAGAAGCTTGTTGAGTTTATGAAGGATTTTGAAGCAAAAAACAAAATCTGAAGTATTAATAAACGCCAAAGATATTGAAGTCGGCAGGCAGAATGTGCCTGCCGTATTTTATATCCAGCCGTTCCAGAAGGACCATGTGATGGAACGTTCTTTTGTCAGTTCTGCCCAGGATGCTGTGTCCGGACAGCCGCTTCATCAGCAGGAAACCGCTTTCTTCCGGATACAGTACGGTAAACATCAATACGTTGCTATTTTTTTGTGTTTCGGTTATGATAAAAAATAAAACTTAAAAAGTAAAAGCAGTGATGTGAAAATGAAAGTTCAGCTTGATGACAGAATTCTTCTGAGTGTGGAAAAACCCGCCCGCTATACAGGCGGTGAATGGAATATGGTGGTGAAAAACCCGGAAGAGGTTGATGTCAGGTTTGCGTTTTGTTTTCCTGACGTTTATGAAGTGGGTATGTCACATCTGGGCATGAAAATACTGTATCATGTCCTTAATAAAAGGAGTGATACCTACTGTGAAAGGGTTTTTGCACCATGGGCAGACATGGAAAAAATCATGCGTGAGAAAGGTATACCTTTATTTGCGCTTGAATCAAAGGACCCGGTTACCGAGTTTGATATCGTGGGTTTTACGCTCCAGTATGAAATGAGCTATACAAATGTACTGAATATGCTTGATCTCGCAGGCATACCGCTTTTATCGGCCGAAAGGGGCGAAAACGATCCGTTTGTAATCGCAGGCGGCCCATGTGCCTGCAACCCTGAGCCACTCGCTGATTTTATTGATTTTTTCGTGATTGGTGAAGGCGAGGAAGTTATTCTTGAAATTATTGACGCGTATAAGGAATGGAAAAAGAGCGGGGATAAAAGAAATGGATTCCTGAGAATGGCCGCAAGGATCCCTGGAGTTTATGTTCCGGCTTTTTACAGGGTTTCGTACAACGAAGACAGTACAATATCCGAAATCAGGCCGATATATCCCGATATACCCGAAAAAGTGACAAAAAGAATTATTAAAGACATGGATGCCGTGGAATTCCCTGAAGATATTGTTGTACCGTTCATTGGCACCGTTCACGACAGAATAATGCTGGAAGTGTTCAGGGGATGCATACGCGGCTGCAGGTTCTGCCAGGCAGGCTTTATTTACCGCCCGGTAAGGGAAAAGACTCCGGAGGTATTGTTAAGGCAGGCAAAAGGCGCAATCGAAAAAACAGGATATGAAGAAATATCCCTTGTTTCGCTTAGCACCAGCGATTATTCATGCCTTATGGATTTTACTGCGGAATTGCTGAAACTGACCGAGGAGAGGAAAATAAACCTTTCTCTGCCTTCGCTGCGTATCGACAATTTTTCAATTGAGCTGATGGAAAAGGCCCAAAAGGTACGCAAAAGCGGTCTTACTTTTGCGCCTGAGGCAGGAACACAAAGGCTCAGGGATGTAATAAACAAGGGAATTACCGAGGAAGACATTGTAAATTCGGTGAGAATTGCGTTTGAAGGCGGATGGAACAGCGTTAAGCTTTATTTCATGGTCGGACTTCCGACAGAAACCGACGAAGATATAGAAGGCATAGCCAACCTGGCCCGGAAAATTGTGGATGTGTATTATGAAATTCCAAAGGAGAAACGGGCTAAAGGCCTGAATGTCACGGTAAGCACTTCCTGTTTTGTGCCAAAACCCTTTACTCCGTTTCAGTGGTTCGGGCAGGATACCGTTGAACATTTCCACAATAAGCAGATGCTGCTGAAAGAAAAACTCAGCAGGGCTTCCAGGGCGATAACATATAACTGGCACGATGCAAGGATCAGTTTTCTTGAAGCCGTTTTTGCCCGGGGCGACAGAAGGACAGGCAGGGTTCTGTTGCGTGCATGGAGGAACGGATGTCGTTTTGATGCGTGGAACGAATTTTTCAGGTATGAAACATGGATAAAAGCTTTTGAAGAAGAAGGAATTGACCCTGCATTTTATGCGAACAGGACAAGGGATTTCAGCGAGATTTTGCCGTGGAGCCATATAGATATGGGAATATCACAGAAATTCCTGCAGCGTGAATGTGAAAAGGCGTACAAAGGAATTGTTACGCCAAACTGCAGAATGCAGTGTACGGGATGCGGAACAAATGCCTTCGGTACAGGAATCTGCAGCACCGTTTCATCCAAAGGTGGGAAATCATGAAAATCAGGTTTAAGTTTGAACGCGGTGATGAACTGAAATATATTGCACACCTGGATATTATGCGCCTGTTCGAAAGGGCATTCAAGCGGGCGGAAATACCGGTGGCCCATTCCCAGGGATTTAATCCAAGGCCGCATATCGTCTTCGCCCTGCCAATGGCCCTTGGCCTTTCAAGCGAGGGCGAGTTTGCCGATGCAGAGCTTGAGGAAAGCTATGAACCCGATATTTTTATGGAAAGGCTTAATGCCGTCCTGCCTGCCGGAATTAAGGTTACAGGTGCATGGGAAGCAAAAAACGGGAAAAACATAATGGCAATTGTTGAAGCAGCCCGTTACAGGATTGATTTCAGGCCGTTTCCTGGGTTTGACATTGAGAATGCAATATCGGATGTCCTGAACAGAGAACACATAATTGTAATGAAAAAAACCAAAAGCGGAGAAAAGGAGTTTGATATAAGACCGTTTATATATGAGCTTTCCTGTGAAGTAACCGGGAATACGGGTCATTTCAATGTGCTGCTCGGGGCCGGTCAGGACAATAATGTCCGTCCGGAGTTATTCATTGCAGGCGTAGGTGTATGCATAAACAGTGAAATTGAAATAATTCGGATGCACAGGATAATGTTATATGGCCGCGCTGATAATAAATGGCTACCATTGTCCGATAAAAAATTTTTATAATTACCGTTCCGGTGAAGGAGCAATATGTTAAAAGAGATACTGATTGACACCAAAGCTGAAATTATGAGAGTTGCGGTTCTTGAAGACGGTGAGCTTGCCGAATTGCATGTAGAATATTCCAATAAAGCAAGTCTTGCAGGAAACATATACCGTGGCAAGGTTGAAAGCGTTTTTCCCGGAATGCAATGCGCTTTTGTCAATATCGGTACCGAAAAGAATGCCTATTTGAGTACTGATGATACTGTAACTGCACAAAAACAGCCTGATAAAAAATCCCGTCCGATGAAAATAGAGGGCATATTGAAACCCGGGCAGGAGATAACCGTGCAGGTCGTAAAAGAAGAAGCGGGGACAAAAGGCCCGAGAGTAACAATGAATATAGCGCTGCCCGGAAGTTTCACCGTTCTTTATCCTTTTTCGGAAGGCTATGGGGTTTCCAGAAAAATAGAAAACCGCGCAGAAAGAGAAAGGCTTAAAAACATAGCCAGGAAATTGTGCCCGGAAGGAATGGGAATAGTTTTAAGAACTGCAGCAGAGGGTGCGGATATTTCATTAATAGGAAAGGATATCAGGGAACTCATGGAAACATGGGAACGGATAAAGAAAAGGGAAGAAAAGGGTCCGGTACCAAGGTGTTTATACGAGGAACCCGGCCTGATCCGGAAGATTGCCTTGTCAGCGGTGAACCCGGATGTTAAGCGTATTGTTCTTAATGACTATAATGAGTTTGAGGGCCTGCTCGGATTCCTGGATGAACGTGCACCGGAGATTAAAGCAAAGGTACAGTTTTTTTACAAGGAATACGATCTTTTCGAGTTTTACAACGTAGAAAGTGCTATAAAGGAAGCATTGTCCCGGAAAGTGTGGCTGAAAAGCGGTGGTTACCTGGTTTTTGATCACACGGAAGCCATGACCGTTATTGATGTAAATACCGGGAAATTCACAGGCAAGGTAAACCAGGAAGAAACCGTTTTCAGGACGAACTGTGAGGCAGCGAAGGTTATTGCAAGACAGGTACGACTGCGTGATATCGGCGGTATTATTCTTATAGACTTTATTGATATGAAAGACGCTGTTCACAAGGAAAAAGTACTGTCGGTTCTTAAAGAGGAGTGTAAAAAAGACAAAACCCGGGTGGTTGTCGCCGGAATGACAAATCTTGGCCTTGTTGAAATGACAAGAAAAAAAGTCCGCGGTTCCCTCCGTGACCTGCTTACCAGTCCATGTCCCAGGTGCGGCGGAAGCGGCAGGATAGTAAATAATACCGGGGATAATTAGGAAGACTGTACAGCAAACATAACCTAAACACAGCCTTTAAGCATTGCCTGAAGGCTGTGTTTTTTTTATAAAAATTTTTTCAAAAAGGTATTGACATTGATAATAGTTATTATATAATAATAGTAACGATTACTACTTAATAGGGGTTATTAATATGAACAGAAGATACAGCGCTCAAAAAATGATGATTGAAAATGCTCTTATGAAACTGAATCATCCGACTGCTGCGGAAATATATGAGGATATCAGAAAAGAATATCCGAGTATCAGCCTGGGGACCGTTTACAGGAACCTCGGGTTAATGGCAGACAGCGGTGAAATATTAAGAATCCCTATGGGTAATTCTCCCGACAGGTTTGATATCAATACCCATGAACATCTCCATGTTATCTGTACCGGATGCGGAACTGTTTTCGATTCTGACGGAAGTGAAATTGAGGAAATCTTCTCGGAAATTGATCATTTCATCGAAAAATCAACAGGCGTAAAGGTAGAGAACAGGGTGATGTTTTTCAAGGGTATCTGCAGTGCCTGCAGATCTGGCTCATGATGGGCGGATTACCGGCAGAGGCCGGAAAAAATAAAAAAATACATTTCATAATATAAGGAGGGTTTAATATGTCACTTATTGGCAAGGAAGTTTCCGATTTTACAGTAAAAGCGTTTGTTAACGGAGAATTCAAGGATATCAGCAAGGCGGACATACTGGGCAAATGGTCAGTATTTGTATTCTATCCCGCTGATTTTACTTTCATATGCCCCACCGAGCTGGGTGATTTGGCAGATCATTATGAGGAATTCAAAAAATTAGGCGTGGAAGTTTATTCAGTATCGACAGACAGCCATTTTGTTCACAAGGCATGGCATGATGCTTCTGAAACTATAAAGAAGATTAAGTATCCGATGCTGGCCGATCCTACAGGAAAACTCTGCAGAGATTTTGATGTATATATTGAAGAAGAGGGAATGGCTCTGAGAGGAACCTTTATAGTAAATCCTGCCGGCAAGATTGTGGCTTATGAAGTTCATGACAACAGCATAGGCAGAGACAGTTCCGAACTGCTCAGAAAAGTTCAGGCCGCTCAGTTTGTAGCAGAGCACGGAGATCAGGTTTGTCCCGCTAAGTGGCGCCCCGGAGCCGAAACTCTGAAACCCAGCCTTGACCTGGTGGGGAAGATCTGAAGATATGAAAAACCTTTACGATCTTATTATAATAGGTTCAGGGAGTGCAGGTCTGGCAGCCGGCATTTATGCCGGTCGTGCCAGGCTTAATACATTGATTATAGAGCGAGACAAACCGGGCGGACAAATCAGGATTACTTCAGAAGTGGAGAATTATCCCGGAATTCTTAATATTTCGGGGGAAGAACTCGGCATTAACATGAGAAAACAGGCTGAAAAATTCGGTGTAACATTTAAGCATGGAATTGTGGAATCGGTTGATTTTTTCGGAGATATAAAGAAAGTCCGGACCGTAGACGGAGAGTATGAAGCTTTGGCGGTAATTGTCGCAACCGGAACCGTGCCCAGGAGAATAGGCTTTAAAGGCGAAGATGAATTCCGCGGACGGGGAATAGGATACTGTGCCACATGCGACGGTGAATTTTTCACGGGTATGGATGTTTTTGTCATCGGTGCCGGTTTTGCAGCTGCCGAAGAGTCAATTTTCCTTACCAGGTATGCGAGAAAGGTCACGATTATAGCCAGGGAACCCGAATTTACATGTTCAAAAATGATTGCGGAAAGGGTACTTGCTCATCCGAAAATAGAAGTCAAATTCAACACTGAAATACTTGAAGCCGGAGGCGACAAGGTGCTTCGCTATGCCCGGTTCATAAACAACAAAACGGGAGAAACATGGACATATGAAGCTAAGCCGGGCGAATCGTTCGGTATTTTCGTATTTGCGGGTTATATACCTCAGACTTCGGAATATGCCAAGCACTTAAGGCTTGATGCAAACGGTTATATCATGACCGATGAGAACATGAGGACAAATATAGACGGGGTATATGCAGCCGGAGATGTCAGGGCAAAAGAGCTGAGACAGCTGGTTACGGCTGTCGCTGACGGAGCCATAGCCGCTACCAATGCGGAAAAATACATTGCAATGAAAAAAGAACGTCTCGGTATTAAAACCGAGGAACCCCCAAACACCGTACAACCGGGTAAATTATTCTTTGACGAGGATTTGCGCGGGCAATTGGCCCCGATATTCGAACGTTTCGAAAACAAGGTAAAAATTCTGGCAGTGCTGGACGAGCAGCCGCTCAGCGATGAGATTAAGTCTTTCCTGGAAGAGTTCGTATCTCTTACCAATAAAGTGGAACTGGAAGTATTAAAGAAAGGGCAGGATGAAGAAAGGGAAAAGCAAATAAATGCCACTGTTTTTCCTACTTTTGCAGTACTGCGAAATGACGGCAGTTATACAGGTATACAGTTCCATGGTGTTCCAGGAGGACATGAAATAAATTCATTTATACTGGCACTGTATAATGTTGCCGGACCTGGACAGTCAATTTCGGAGAATACCCTGTCACGCATCAGCAGGATAAACAGTAAGGTAAACCTGAAAATAGGAGTATCACTGTCGTGCACTTTCTGTCCCGATGTAGTAACCGCATGCCAGCTTATGGCGTCCAGGAATCCGAATATCGAGGCTGAAATGATTGATGTGGCCCGTTTCCCGGATTTTAAAAACAAGTACTCAATAATGAGCGTACCTGCACTGATAATAAACGACAAAGACATAGTTTTCGGCAAAAAGT
>Ga0134098_1001831_pt1 | contig 16445 bp, 8 predicted proteins | sample 9_3taG_FD_94456 | JGI IMG/M metagenome (GOLD analysis project Ga0134098, IMG submission 94456) | Switchgrass degrading microbial communities from high solid loading bioreactors in New Hampshire, USA - 9_31_10_142_A3 metaG | ecosystem: Engineered > Bioreactor > Semi-continuous > Anaerobic >... | reverse complement strand
CTCATCCCCACGCTGACCGCGCTGGAAAACGTCGCCCTGCCGATCGAGTTCGCGAACAACCCCAAGTTCGACCCTGAAAAGCGCGCGAAGGAACTCCTCGACTTGCTCGGGTTGAGCGACCGGCTCAACCACCGCCCAATGGAGCTTTCTGGCGGGCAACAGGAACGCGTCGCGATTGCCCGCGCACTGGCGAACAATCCCCCTTTGTTGCTGGCCGACGAGCCGACCGGCAACCTGGACAGCGAAGCGTCCGAGATGGTGCTTCAGGCATTGCGCGACGTGTGGCGCGAAATGGGCACGACGGTTGTGCTGGTGACGCATGACCGCGAGCTTGCCGCGCGGACCGGTCGCGTGATGGAGCTGGTGGATGGGCGCATCGTGCGAGAGTACGTCCCGGCATGAGACTGCTGCGTTTCTTCATTCTGCACTCCCTGCGCGACATGGGGCGCAACCGCGCGCGGACGGCGTTTGCGCTGGTGTGCGTGGCGACGGGCGTCGCGGCGGTGGTCGCGCTGCGATCGCTGGCGTTTATGGTCGCGGACGAGCTGACCAGCAACCTCGCGGAGATGAATCGCGGCGACATCAAGCTGACTGCCTCGCGCCGGGCCGACGAGCTAACCGAGCGCAGCGCCCAGGGTTGGGCGGTCTTCTCGGATGAAGCGGTGGCGGCCATGCGCTCGTGGGCGCGCCGCGAGGGGCTGGAAATCACCCTGGCGCGCACCAGCTCAGTTTCGTCGGTGCGCCGGTTCGAGCAGGGCGTGCCGACTGCCACCGCGCCGGTGCTGGCGTTGTTCGTCGAGCCGGAGCATTACCCGTTCTATGGCACGATTACGCTTGAGGACGGGCGCTCTCTGGCGGACGCGTTGCTTCCGGCGGTCGAGGGCGAGGCGCTGGCTGCTCGCATTGCGCCGCAACTCAGCGCGGTTGCCGCGCTCAGCGCGCAGCCGGGTGTGGGCGCGCCGGGTCTGGCCTGGGCGACGTATCCGACCTATCGAATCGCGCACGCGCGCCCGGTGGTGGTTTCGAGCAACTTCCGGCGCGGCGGCGGGCTGACGCTGTCTGAAGGTGACGTGCTGCGGATCGGTGCGTCTAATGTGCTGTACGTGGTCGAGGGGATCGCGCCGTCCGACTCGGAGACGGTGCTTTCCATGCCGCAGACGGTGCTGATCGACTTTATCTACCTGCCGTTTCACGACCTTCCGGTGCTGGGGGACGTACCGCTGCCCGATCAGGTGTATGTGAAGGCGCCGCTGGGGAAGGACGTCGCCGCGCTGGATGAGAGCCTGATCGCGACGCTTGAGGGCCGAATAAACACGCGCGAGGACCTGAGCGAGCGTCTGGAGCGTGTGACCGTCGCGCAGCTCGAAGAACAGAACGCGGAAACCGCCGAGGTGATCGACGACCTGATCCTTGTGATGGGGCTGTCGTCGCTGCTGATCGGCGGGATCGGGATCATCAACACGATGCTGGTGGTCGTCAGTCGCCGCACGCTGGAGATCGCGGTGCTGAAGACGCTCGGCTTGAAGGCGTATCGCGTCACGACGCTGTTCCTGATCGAAGCGGCGTTGATGGGGTTGCTGGGCAGCCTGCTTGGCGTAGTGGTCGGCGTGGCGCTGAGCTACATGATTAAGAGCGTCGGCGAGGAAGCGTTCAGCCTGGCGCTGGTCTGGCGGCCGTATCCCGAAGCGATGTTGAGCGGGCTGTTCCTCGGCATGGTGATCACGGTGCTGTTCGGCTTTTTGCCGACGCTGATCGCGGGGCAGGTGCGCCCGGCGGTTGTGCTGCGTCCAAACGAGGCGCAGATGCCCGCGGCGGGGCTGCTGCAGACGCTCGCCACGCTGATCGTGATGATCGGCGTGTTGGGGATGCTCGTCAACTCGATTGTGAACGACGCGATCACGATCCATCCGGCGTACATGTTCGCGGGCGGGCTGGCGCTGGTGGGCCTGTTCCTCGGCGTGATCGTGTCGAACTCCAGCGTGGGCAAGCCCATCCCCGATTACTACGTCTTCCGGCTGCCCCGGCGCTATGACCGGCTCGACCGCTGGATTACCGGCGCAGCAGGCATGGTCGCGGCGCTTGTGCCGGGGATGCGCGATCGCGCGCCACACGATCGCGGACGGGCAGCAGTCACGGCGATGTTGCGCGGACTGCGCCAGATCATGCTGCTGTATGGCGCGCTGGCAGTTGGCGCGGCGCTCGCGTCGGCCATCATGCTGATCGTGGCGGAAAGCTGGCGCCCGTTGCAGCTTGGCGAGGTCAAGCCGCCCGGCTGGATTCTGACAGCTATCCGGCAGGACAACACGCTGTGGGTTGCGGTGTGGCTGGCGCTGACTGTCGCGCTCGGCGGGCTGATTCGCTGGTATGGGCGCGCGCTGTCCGGCATCATCGCGCTCGGCTCAATTGGCGTGACGGTGGGCGGCGCGATTGGGTGGTTCGCCGGGAAAGGGTTAGAGACGGCGCTCGCCGGGACGGCCACCTGGGACGTACTCCGCACGCAGGCGACAGGGCTTGTGCTGGTCGAAGGGGCGCTGGCGCTGTTAGGGGCGATCTTCGTCGGCTATTGGCTGCTGGTGTGGGCGATTGGCAAGCTGCCGCCCGCGCTGCTGATGGGGATCATGAGCCTGACGCTGCTGCTGGCGATCGGTGCGGTGGGCTCGCTGCTGGCGTCGAACGCGCCGGTGGCGCTCGCGCTCGCAGTGGCGGCGGCACTGGTGGCGGCCGTGATCTGGCGGCGGAGAGCGGCAGGCTCGTCACCGGACGAGCGCGGCGTGCAGATCCAGGCGGCGTCGGCTGGCAAGTCACCGGCCTGGGGCGGGGCGCTGTTGCTGAGCGGCGCGCTGGTTCTGGGCGGGGTGCTCGCGTCCGAAGCGCGTGTGCAGGGCGCAGAGTGGATCGCAGTGGTGGCCGGGGTAGTGGCGTTCTTCGTGCTGTGGCGGGTGTTGCGGCGCCGGTTCACGATGGACGGAAAGCTAGTGTTGCGCGAAATGTCCGGCAGGCGGACGCGCGTCGCATCGACGCTGCTCGGCCTAAGCGTCGGCGTGGCCGGGCTAAGCCTCGTCTCGCTGACGACCGGCGCGGTCAGCCAGGTCCTCGAATTTCAGCTTGCCGAGCGCGCCGAGGGCAATCTGCTGGTCATTACGCGTGCGCCGCAACAGGGCGAGGCGATCCGCGCGGCGCTGGACGGCTTGGACGGCATCGAGCACTATTCGCAGTTCACGACGTATCGGGCGGAGCTTCTGGCGATCAATGGCGAGCCGCCGGTCTTCGAGCACAGCGGGCCCTTCGACGTGGAACGCTCGGATGCGGCGAGCGAGGACCCGGAAGCGCAAGAGGACGATCCGTTTGTCATGATCGTCTCCCAGCGGGCAACGCTGGCGAATCTGCCGGACTATGAGATGGTCAGTGGCCGCCCGCTGACTCCGTCTGACACGGGTGAGCGGCTGATCATGATCCGCGAGACGCCGATCACGGAAGGGTTGGGGTTGGACGCGGGCGACGTGCTGCGCTACCGCTTCCGCACCAGGGACCGTAACTCTGACGGCGTGGAGCTTGAGTTCGAGGTGGCGGGTGTGATCGCCATGCAGAGCGCGCAGATCGGGTTTGGAGACAGTTTCCTGATCCCGCCGGAGTCGCTGCCGGGCTCGGTTGAGGCGCTCAATCTGGTGACGGTCGTGCAGGTCAATGAGGACGACCCGACGTACATGGACCAGGCGCTCGTCGCGCTGTCCGACGTGCCGGGCGTGATCCCGGTCGAGCTAAGCGCGCTGACGCAGTTGATCGAGGGCCTGCTGGAGCAGTTGAACGCGATCCCGACGCTGGTGGCGTGGCTGGCGCTGCTGGCGGGCACCGCGATCATCGCGAATACGGTCGCGCTGGCGACACAGGAGCGACGGCGACAGATCGGCGTGATGAAGGCGGTCGGCCTGAGGGGGCGGCGTGTGCTTGGGATGCTCGTGATGGAAAACGGATTGATCGGGCTGCTGGCGGGCGTGATCGGCGCGGGCGTGGGGCTGCTGGTCACGGTCGCCGTTGTGCTGACCAGCCAATCCCCTGACGAGCTTGCCCGGCTTCTGGAGCTTTCGACGGTCGGCTGGCTGATCCTGGTCGGTACGGGGGTTGCGATTGCGGCGGCGATGCTGTCTGCCTGGGGCGCGGCTGCCGAGAAGCCGATGAACGTGCTGCGCTACGAGTAAGTCAGCCGATGCGCTGGCCGGTTTCCTGGTCAAACAGGAAGATTTGATCGGACGGGAAGGCAAGCTGTATCCGGTCGCCGCGCTCGCCCGGGCCGTCGATCGGCACGCTCGCCACGCAGCGTAGCGGCCCCATCGAGAGATACAGCAGCTTCCGCCGCTCGGGGAAGTTCATCTCGATGTGCTCGATCCGCGCCGGGACGCCTTCTTCGACAACCTGCACGTGTTCCGGCCGGATGCCGAGCAGGATCTTCTGGGCGTGCGCCAGCCCGGGCCGGATTGGCGCGACCTCGAAGCGGCTGCCGACCCAGCGTTCCCCATAGGCTCTCCCCGGAAACAAGTTCATCGGCGGTTGCCCGAAAAACTGCGCCACAAACGCGTTGACCGGCCGCTCATATAACTGCGTGTAGGTGCCGACCTGCTCGATCTTTCCGGCGCGCATGATCGCGATGCGGTCCGCCAGGGCGATAGCTTCGGTCTGGTCGTGCGTCACGTAGACCGAGGTGATCTGGTAGTGGCGCAGCAGGCGCTTGATCTGGATGCGCGTTTCGACCCGCAGCTTGGCGTCGAGGTTGGACAGCGGCTCGTCAAACAGGAAGACGCTCGGATCGCGGGCAAGGCAGCGGGCAATGGCGACACGTTGCTGCTCCCCGCCAGACAGGGTAGGGGGCTTGCGGTCGAGCAGATGCTCGATCTGGACGCCCATCACCTCGACAATCGTGCGGATGCGCTCGGGGATGCGCTCTGGATGGCGGCGGATCATGTCGTAGAAGCCGATGTTCTCGCGCGACTCCATGTGCGGATAGAGCGCATAGTTTTGAAAGACCCTCCCGATACCGCGCTCGGTGACCGGAATATCTTCGATGCGTGTGCTGTCGTAGAGGACTTCGCCTGCGTCCGGCTTGATCAGCCCGGCGATCACTTTGAGCAGCGTGGTTTTCCCGCAGCCGGACGGCCCGACGATGGACATCGTTTCGCCGTCGCGGATGTTGAGCGACAGATCGTCGATCACGAACTCGCGATCGGGCGGCTCTGGCAGGTTCAGCCGCTCGCTGGTGGGGCGCGGATCGGTGCGGAACAGCGGGCGGGTCGCGCCAGTTACCAGGCGGCTGAGCGCGCCGGGATCGGCGGGCGTTGCGGAACCGTAGCGCAGGTGAATATGACGCAGGGTGATCGCGGGCACGGCAGCGTCCTATTCCTCCTGGGCGACGTGGTGATCCGTTAAGAAGGCGCGGATCGTGTGCAAGATGATGCCGGTGAACACGGTCTGGATGCCGATCAGGCACAGGAGCACGCTGATCAGCGCGTAGCCGACCGCAAGCTGCATGTAGGTGTTGTAGCGATCCACGACAATCGCGCCCATGACTAGCCCGGCGAACAGGACAATCATGCCGGGCACGCCGAAGAAAAACAGCGGGCGGTGCTGGCTGACCAGCGCGATGATGCCGTTGAGGACTTGCATCCCGTGGCCGAACGGGTTGCGCTTGGCCGGTTCCTGATAGGTCACCACGACCGGCACTTCCTGCACCTTCAGCTTGTGCTGGTTGACCAGGAATTGCATCTCCGACTCGATCGAGAAGCCGCCTTCGGGCCGGAAATAGAGGTGCTTCGCCGCGCGGGGCGACAGCGCCCGAAAACCGCTCTGCGAGTCGGAGAGCGCCGTGCCAGATGCGACGTTCGTGGCGATGGTCAGCGCGCGCTGACCGAAGATACGCCAGCGCGGGATCTGGCTCCGCACGCCGAGAAAGCGCGATCCGACCACCATATCGGCGGCGCCTTCCGCGATCGGCGCCAGCAGCGTGGGGATGGCGGCGGGATCGTGCTGCCCATCGGCGTCGAGCAATACGACGGCGCATGGATTCAGGCTGCGGGCGTGGGCGAGGCCGGTGTTCAACGCCTGCGCCTTGCCGCGATTGCGCTCGTGACGCAGCACCACCGCGCCCGCCTGCTCGGCAACCCAGGCGGTGTGGTCAGTGGAGCCGTCGTCTACCACGATGACCTGATCGACATGCTCGCGCGTTTTCAGCACGACACTGCCGACGAAGCGGTCTTCGTTGTACGCCGCGATCACCGCGACGGTGGGATGCTGATCGGATGGGGCGGTTTGGGTCAAAGTCTCTGACACGCGAATATTCCCAGGCAATTAGCCGCGAACTGTTCAGGGCTTATTGCAAGTTGCTCTGAAAGTGCTCGCCCTAGTGTAACATGCTTCGCGCGTCTGGGGATGAGCGGGCGCGAGAGGCGTCAGCCGGGCGTAGGGCAAAAGCCGCGCGACACCGTGCCCTATGGGGCTCGATTTTGGTATACTGGCGCAGGTAGGATAGACTTCCCCGGTCTGTGTTGGTTCGAGGGGTTAGGCTGTGATGCGAATGGTGTTGCGTCTGGTGCGCCAGGTGATCTGGGGCATCATCCTTCTGGTGGTCTTGCTGAGCACGTTCGGCTATGCGGTGTACGCGGCGAACGGGATTCTAGACGAGGTCGAGCAACGCAATCGGCGCGACGCGCACAATCAGGTGCAGGACGGTACGGCGACCGCGATCACCGAGTTCCGCACCGAGTCAGCGGCGAGCGACACGCCTACGCCGACACTGACGCCAACCGCAACCGAGACGCCGAGTCCAACCAACACCGCGACAAACACCCCGCCGCCGACTGAGACGCCGACTCCTGAGCCGTCGCCTACACCTTTGCCGACGAACACTCCGCGCGCGACCGCCATCCCGACGAACACGCCGCGCCCATCTGCAACGCCGGTCCCCTCGGCGACGTTTACCCCGTCACTGACGTACACGCCGAGCCAGTCGCCTACGCCCAGCATCACGCCTACGCCCACCTACGTGATCGAAGGGACGTACACGCCGCCTGTGTTGACGCCGGTCGTTGAGATCCCGCCGAGGGTCCCGCTGATGGAAGACGATCCGGAGATCGTCAACATCGCGCTGCTCGGCAGCGACACGACGCAGGGCGGCGGGATCGGCCGGACGGACGTGATGATCCTGGTGTCGGTCAACAAGCGCGAGGGCACGGCTGCCATGTGGCACTTGCCGCGCGACCTGTTTGTGTACATCCCGAACCACACGATGGACCGCATTAATCTGGCGTTCGCCTACGGCGCGCGCAGCACCTATGACGGCACCGGCTGGGATCTGTTCAAGGAAACAGTGCTCTATAACTTCGGGATCGAGCTGGATTTCTACGCCCGCGTGAACTTTGACGACTTTATGACGATCGTCGAGAAGTTGGGCGGCGTCAACATCAGTGTGGACTGCGCGATCACCGACTGGCGGCTGATTGATCCGGAGCTTGATCCGACGCTTGAAGAAAACTGGGAATACTACACACTGCCGATCGGCCGCCAGACGCTGGAGCCGTACATGGCGCTGTGGTACGCGCGCAGCCGTGTGACCACCAGCGATCTTGACCGCGGGCGGCGGCAGATGGACCTGTTGCGCGCGATGTGGTATCAGGCACGGGAGCAGAATCTGTTCTCGCAGGTAACAGAGCTGTGGCCGGAAGCGGTTGAGACAGTCGATACCAACATGACGCTGAGCGACGTGCTGGGCTTTGTGCCGCTGGCGGCTAGCCTGGATATAAGCTCGATCGCGCGGTATAGCGGGTCCGTGGGCGTGCATTACATCTCGATGAAGACGCCGGACGATGGACGGATGGTCTTTTTGCCCAACCGCGAGGCGCTGATCCCGCTGATTCAGAACTTCCTGACTCCGGCGACCTCCAACCGTCTCAGCCGCCAGGCGACGACGATTGAAGTGGTGGATGCATCGCATTGGGGCATCGGGTTTGACCAGGTTGCGGCGGACCGGCTGGCGTGGGAAGGCTTCACGGCGATTCGCGGCGGCAGGTCGGACGGCGTAGCGCGCGACCTGACCGTGCTATACGACTACACCGGACAGTCGAAGGGCAGCGTGCTTGAAGACTTGCAGCGGGTGTTGCGCGTCAGCCCGGATCAGGTTATCGTGCAGCCGGACCCGAACCGCACGGTCGATTTCCGCGTCGAGATCGGGCGCGCGTACAATTCGTGCGTGATCGGCGGCGAGGAAGAGAACTTCGAGCAGGGGCCGCCCGTCGCCGAAGCGGCGGAAAACACGCCCTGAGCGTATCCCGAACGCAAACTCACGAGGCGATCCGGTCATTGGATCGCCTCGTTTTGTTTACGGCTCGGTCGACTGTTCGAGGACGATCAACTCACTCTGACCGGCGGTGAGGTTTTGCAGCGCATCGGACAGCGCGGGGACTTGGTCGGCGGGCAGGCGTGCGAAGACGGTCACATCGGCGGCGAAGTCCTCGTTGACGATCTGCGCGTGATGCGCTTCGAGCAGCAGCTTCAGCCGCTCGTAATACGAATACTCGACTGTCATGCCGACGAGCGCCTTCTCGATTTTCAATTCTACCGGCAACGCGGCGAGCACGTCCTTCGCCGCACCCCCATAGGCGCGTACCAGCCCTCCGGTGCCGAGCTTCGTCCCGCCGAAATAGCGCGTCACGACCACGACGATATCCCCGATCTCCGCGCCGCGCAGCACGGCAAGGACCGGCGGCCCGGACGTGCCGGACGGCTCTCCGTCGTCGCTCATACCCTCGATCACGCTGCCGCCATAGCCGATCTTGAAGGCGTAGACGTGATGCGTGGCGTCGGGCATTTCGGCGCGGATCGATTGGATGAATGCTTTCGCCTCGTCCACGCTGTCCGCGCGGGCGGCGGTGGCGATAAAGCGCGAGTTGACGACTACATTCTCGATGCGCGTGGTGCGCGCAGGGATGGGGTAGGGTTTGGTCATGCGTCGATTGTCCAGCCGAGCAGAGCGCGCGGGTCGGCGCGCTGGATATAGCGGCGATAGGCTGCGCTTTCGGTCAGGGCCGCTTCGGCGAGCGCGCGGCGCAGGTCCGCGTCTTCGCGGCGTGCCCCGTCCGGTGCGGCGAGGCGGAGCGTGTCGTCTGGCTCCCAGCGGACGCTGAGCGTGCCTTCGGCGTCGAGCCACGCCAGCACGGCGTCGACCGTGTCGAGCGAGTGGCCCGTCGCGGCGGCCAGCTCATCGAGCGTGGTGCGCCCGTCCGCGTGATGGATGACGTACTTCGCTAGCTCCAACAGGCGGCGCGTCAGGTCCCGGAAGGTGCGCAGCGGCGGATCAACCGCCAGCAGGATCACCGTCTGCGGATCGATGCGCTCCAGCGCAGAAACCAGCGCGCTCCGGTCGGGCGGCGAGGTGTAGATGATCAGCGTGCTGGATGGCGGCAAGTCGCGCGCGGGCAGGCCGGGCGACTCCGCGCGGCGATAGCCCTCGGCCCAGACCGCCGCGCCAGGGTATTCCGCGAGCAGGGCGTGGAGCTCCGCCAGCGGATCGGCGCTGCCACGGCGGTCGATGACGTCGCGCTCGATCTCGGGCACGACGACTGGCGCCCCGGCGGACCGCCGGAAATCGACCAGTTCAAGCTGAAGCTCCGGCGTGCCCTGGTAAGCGCTGAGGCTGAGGCGGAACGCCAGATCAAACGGCGCTTCGGGCAGCGGCTGATCGGCGCCGTTCCACCACAGGACAGTCTGGCGCGCGCCGGATGCGTCCTGAACGGTCAGGCGGCGATGCTGGCGCCTGCGGCCCATCTGCGCGTGGCTCCGCAGGGTGAGATCGCACGCGACGAGCGTGATGGGCGGGTTGCCCTCACCAAACGGCGCCAACCGTTCGAGCGCACTGGCGAGCGCAGGCGATAGCTCGCACCACTGGACGATGCCGTCGATTGCAAGAGCCGAATCGACCGCTGGATCGCGCGTCGCACGCAGGGTTTCCGACAAGCGGCGGCGGAAGGCAGGAAGCTTGTCTTCGTGAAGGGATAGCCCTGCCGCGCCGGGATGCCCGCCGAACGCGATGAGCAGATCGGCTTGCGCGGCGACCGCAGCGCCGATGTCGTAGCCGGGCGCGGAGCGGGCCGAGCCGCGCGCGATGCCGTCTTCGGACACCGAAAACAGTACAGCCGGACGGCAATACTGTTCGGCAAGCTGGCTGGCGACGAGGCCGATCAGGCCGGGGTGCCAGTCACGCCCGGCCAGCACAATCGCTTCTCCGTCGAGCGCGGTTGTGTCCTGCTCGATCTGCGCGCGGGCAGCAGCGAGCATCTGGCGCGTCTGAAGCTGGCGCTGCTGGTTGAGCGCTTCCAGATGCGAGGCGAGAAATTCGGCGCGACTCCGGTCTTGTGTGGTGAGAAGTTCAACCACGGGGCGCGCGTCGTCCAGCCGACCGGCAGCATTGAGGCGCGGCCCGATCTGGAAAGCGATCTCGGTGGCGCCGATCTGCGCCTGGTGCAGACCTGCAGTGGCGAACAGCGCGAGCAGCCCAGGGCGCTGAGTGACACGCAGTTGGGCAAGGCCGCGCTGCAAGAGGTAGCGTGTGTCCGCGACCTGCTGCGCGACGTCGACCACGATGCCGAGCGCGACCAGATCAAGAAACAGGGCCAGCTCGTCGGCGCGGCCAAGCTGCGTGTAAAGCTGCTCGACCAGCTTGTAAGCGGTTCCCACGCCGGGCAGCGCGGCGAGCGGGTGATCAGCGGGCAGGCGCTTGGGATTGACGACCGCATCGGCGGCGGGAAGCTGCGGCGGCAGGTCGCGGTGGTCGGTGATGACGACGGTCAGGCCACGGCGCTTCGCATAGTCAATAGCCTCATGCGCAGACACACCGGTATCGCATGTGAGCAGCAAGGCAGCGGGGAACGTTTCGAGCTGGGTTTGCAGGCTCTCGACCAGGATGCCGTGCGATTCGTGGATGCGGTGCGGGATGTAGTACTCCACCTGCGCACCGACCCGAGTGAGCGCCTCGACCAGCAGCGCGGTGGACGTCTGCCCGTCGACGTCGAAATCGCCCCAGACGAGGATCGGCGCGCGGTCGCGGATCGCTCGCAAGATGTGATCCGCTGCCACTGGGAGATCGGGCAGTTCGTCGGGCGCGGCAGGATGATAGTGCGCCGGATCGAGGAAGGCGCGCGCAGCGTTGACTGTGGCGATCCCACGCTGCGTCAGGATGCGAGCAGCGAGCGGGTGCAATCCGAGGTCGCGCTCCAGGGCCGGGTCAACCGCGCAATCGGATGGCTCCGCCCAGACACGTTGACTTCGTGTAGTCATTAGAAGCCTAGAACCCAACCTCTTCGACGTCTTCCAGACTGAGAAGACCAGACGGATCGAACTCGCTGTCAATCACCTCGTCGGGAGCAATCCCCGCTCTCACACCTCGATCGCATAAGGACCGGTATTCACAGAACTGACAGCGAGTTTCATCTGAGGTAAGAGGCCATATCGCAGGGATTGCTCCCGACGAGCCGCTCGACAGCTTGGCATCGATCTCTGCCAGCAGCGCGGCGAGGGCCGCCTCATCCTGCGCGAACTCGGGCTGCGAATAGGTGAAGGTGACCGGCTCGGCGGGGTGGGTGGGCAGCCAGTAGATCATGCGGATCTGTTCAGGGCTGAGCGGTTCGACTCCTGGCCCAACGCCTGCCCGCGCCAGCACGTAGCGATAGACGCGCGTTTGCAGGCGGCTTTCGAGCCATGCGCGCGCCGGAACCCGCGCATACGTCTTCCAGTCGAAGATCGTCACCGCGCCGGATGGGTTTACCACCAGCAGGTCGTACTTCGCCTGCAAGCGATGGCCGTCCAGATCCGTGACGAGCATATGCTCCGGCAGGCGGCGGCCAGACAGCGCGTGCAGCTCGGTATAGGCAAGATACGCCTGCCACCACTGAGCGAGATCGGGATCATCGGCGACCGACTCGGCCAATTCTTCCGGCTCGATGCCGATCTGGTGCCGATGCACGAGGCGATGAAAACGATCGCCGCGCCGGGCGTGCCGCTCGCGCTCGAGCAGCGGCTCGGTCTGAACGGCAGGCCACGGCTGCCCCTCGACGTAGCGCAGTTGGAAGCGTCGGGGGCAGTCGGCGTAGTCTTGCAGGCTGCCCTGGCTGAAGATGAAGCCATCCGGCAGCGTGTGTGGTCTTTCGCCAACGATCATCGCTCACCGCGCTCCTGCTGAAGAAAGCCCAGCAATGCCATGAGGGGCAGGGCGGGGCGGTTCTCGATCCCATTCTGCGAATAGCGCCCGGTGTTCCAGGTCACGATCAACTCCTTGCGTGCGCGGGTAATCCCGACATACAGCAACCGCAGGCGTTCCCGGCAATAGTCCAGCCGCGCGCGGGTCGTCGCTTCGCCTTCACGATAGGGCTCGCGCTCGATCCCGGCGAGCCGGTCAAGCTGCGCCAGAAGCTCCGCCTCGAGGTTGAGACTGTCGCGCACGTACCAGCGTTCTCCGATATACGTATCATACGGCTGCGCCGAGGGGAAGCCGTAGTTGCTGACCGCCATCAGGTAGACGCGATCCCACTCCAGCCCCTTCGCGGCGTGCATCGTGGCGACGGTCACCACGCCCGGCTTCGGCTCGTAGCCGACTTCGGCGTCGTCGAACCCGATGAACTTGCGCTGGTTGGCGCTGATAACGCCCAGTTCCTCGGCGAACTCCGGCAGACGCCAGTCAGGATGACTTTGCGCCAGACCGCGCAGCAAGACGGCGACCTTGTACGCCAGCGCGACGTCGACCGGCTCATCGAACAGATCGCCGCCGATGGTCAGCACCAACTGGTCCACCGCCAGGACAGTCGCCTCAAGCCAGCGCTGGACCAACCGCCGGAACTCGGCGAATGCACCGAGCAGCCACTCATAGCGGTCGCCAACCGGCAGATCGTTCAGCACATCTTCCGGCGAGGCGGGCCACAGAAAGTCCTCGACGTTGTGCAGGCGCTGAAATGCCTTAGTCAGCGTCTGGCGCAGGTCAGGGTCGTCCTGCACCTCGGCGCGCTGATCGGGTGGCATCAGCGTCCAGTAGACCTGCTTGAGCTTGCGGACGTCAGTCGGCTCGGCCAGGAACTCGAGCACGGTCCGCAGTTGCGCGACCGCCTGGCGCGTTTCGGTCGTGCTGCGCAGCAATTCCTCATACGGGATGTTGTGGCGGCGGAGCAGGTCGGTTAGCTTGAAGCCGAGCTGATTTTCAGGAACCAGCACCGCGATCGTTGGCCGCTCGTTTTCCGGCACGTCTTCCAGCTCGCGGAACAGCTCGACTAGCGAGAACCACTCCCCGGCGACGACCATCTCGCGCTCGCGCTCGGGCGAGATCTTCTGCCCCGGCTCGTAGGCGATGTGAATCAGCCCATCCGGCGGGTTCTGCTGCGGATCGTCCGGCTCGGTCGGCAGGATCACGCCACGCCGCGCGTGCCGCACGGTATCGTAGACGTAATTGAACGCGTCGCGCAGGTCCGGCGCGGGATGTTCCTCGACAGTCCAGCGCACCAGCTCGTTTGCCAGCGCGAGAATCTCCGGCGCGGAACGGCCCGAGACAGACAGAGGGCGTTCTTCGACGTCCGGCGTGATCCGCGTGTCCAGAAAGTCGAGCAGGAATCGCGGGTCGGCGGTGGTGAAAGTCGTGTTGATCGCCTGGTTCGGGTCGCCCACACGCACCCAGTTACGATCCCCACTGAGTAGCGAAAGCATTTCCTGCTGCAGGCGGCTGCTATCCTGCGCCTCGTCCTCGAGGATATATGGCCAGCGGTTGCGCAGCCGCTCAAGATATTGACGGTCGCGCTGCAAGGCTTCGAGCGCCAGCCGTACGAGGTCGTCAAAATCGACCGCGCCGCGATAGGCGAGGCTGCGCTGGTAGTCGGCATAGACCTCATTGGCGAACCGCGCCAGATCGTACTCGATCCCGGCACGGCGCAGCGGCACGGCCAGCATCTCGGGGGTCAGGCGCATGTCTTTCGCGCGCTTGATGTAGCTCAGCACCAGCCCAGGCAGGTCTTCCTGAAAACGATAGCGCACCGTTTTCGGGTTGATCTCGTCCGCTGGCTTGCCGTACGCCTCGAACAGCGACCAGTTATCCGCCAGATGTTGCAGGACGATATCTCGCTGGATGTCGAGCGTGGTCCGTTCATCGAGAATGGTGAAGTCATCCGCCAGGCCGACCAGGGCAGGGCGCTCGCGCACGATGTCATGCGCCAGACCGTGCAGCGTGCGCACGCGATAGCCGATGTATGACACCACGCCGTACTGCTCGCGCAGGATCCGGTCGATCCGCGCGCGGAAGCTGTTTACGCCGGAGTTGGTGAAGGTCACGATCAGGACTTCGCGGTCGTCGTCAAAGCCGAGCGGCGTTTCGCGCGCCAGGGTGACGACCAGTCGCGCAGCCAGATGCGACAGCGTGAACGTTTTGCCGGACCCCGGCACCGCCGCGACGCCTACCTTGCCGCCGTTGTAGCCGGAAACGATCGCTTCTTGCTCGGGACGAAGCTGCACACGCTCGGCCATTTATACCGTCCCTTCCGCCGCAGGCGGTACCAGTCGCTGCACAATTTGCAGCAGCGGGCCGCGCTGCTCGTACCCGCTCTCGCCCAGATCGCAGATAGCCAGCACCAGCTCCTTGCGGCAGCGGCGCACCAACCCCAGCACCAGGCGGCGCAATGCATCGCGCCGGGCGTAGAACTCAAGGTCGTCGGTCCACATCTGATCGGCGGGATAGTTGCGCGCCAGCACGTAGGGGTGTGTGAGCGGCTGCTCAAGACGCTCCCACCACACGCTGCTGCCGACGTCCAGCCAGAACTGGTAATCGACCACGCGACCGCGCATCAGGAAAGTGTAGGCGGGCGCCAGAAAGACGGCGTCCTCGCGCGCCAGCCGCCAGCTACTGAGGTACGTTGCGGCGAGCAGCCCTTCCTGCACCAGCGTGTAATACTCAAAGCCCGGCTCGCGCCAGTCGTCGGCGCCATCGGGATAGAGCACCTGCCGGAAGTTGCGCGCCGATTCAACCAGCTCGGCGATCACGCGCCCAGCTTCGAGATCTTCGTGGAAGCCGAAGCCGGGTTGCGACACCACTTCGCCGAATAAGCGGCTGAAGAAGTGATCCGGCGGGGAGGACGGCGCGTTTTCTGCAAACGCACCTAGCCAGGTACGCAGGTGTTCGAATTGCTCGCCTGCGCGGTACGAAATCCGCTCCTGCATTCCCGGCTTGATCGCGTCGAACGAACTCAGCCCGCGCCGCGGCCGGTAGACGATCTGCGCCAGCAGCCACGCGCGGACCGGGTCCAGCGGCCCGATGACCTGTTGCAGCGCGTCGACCACGTCCAGCACGGGCGGGTGCGCGCCCCATTCGGGATAGGCCAGCGCCATCAGCGTGAGCATGGCGCGAGCGGCGGGTTCATCTCGCAGCGCGCGCGAAGGTCGGTGCGACACCGCGCGGATGCCGCGCTCGTCCAGGCGCTCCATGAGTTCGAAGCGCAATGAGTCCCCAAGCAGCGGCGCGAGGACTGCGATCTCGCCCGGCGGCGTGCCCGCATCGACCAGCTCGGCGATCCGCTCGACCACACCCTCGATCATCTGCGGGTAGAACTTGTGGATCTGCATGCTGAACGGCCGCTCGACTTCGGCGGCGCCGCTGCCATTTCCATTCTCGGCGGGCGCAGAGGGCGCGCCGTCGAACAGCGCGGCGAGCGTTCCGGCGAGCTCGCGCATCGGGGTAGTAGGTGCATCGGTTTCCAGCGCGCGCTTCTCGACCTCGTCGCAGAGGTTCGCCAGTTCCGCCATGCCGCTCGGATCGGCGCCCAGGAAGATACGATAGCCCGCGTCGTCATCGTAGACCAGCAGCGCCGTGTCGAGATCGTCCCACGCCCAGCGGATGAAATCAGCCGCCAGCGGGACATTTTCCTCGAGGTTGTCCGCCACCAGATGCCGGTACTGGTCCACGAACCAGCGCTTGTACTTCTTGTTCGGCAGCAGGAACTTGGCGTATAGCTCGATCTGGAACGAGAAGTCGAGCAGGCTTTGCTCCTGGCACAGCTTGCGGAAGCGGCGCGCGAGGTCGATGCTGGCGCGGTAGACGGGCGGGCGGCTGGAGTGCCGGTCTCCCCAGGCGGTGATCAGACGCGCCTCGATCTCGTCCAGTGAGAACCCGTTGACAGCCGCTTTGTTGAGGTTGTCGAGCGTTTGGCGGATGATCTGGCCGCGCCGCAGGCTGATGCTTTCGTAGATGCCGCTGCGGATCTGCTCGTCTACCAGCCGGTTCATGTAATACTGGGCGGTTTCGAGCGAGAGGAAGCTCGGCTCGCGGCTGGGCGTGCGGAACTTGCCCTTCTTGGCGACGAGCGGCCAGAACAGTTCCAGACCGCGCCGCGCCAGCCCGCCGAGCGTCACAACATCGAGCGGGGCGCTGCTCGGCCAGTCGG
>Ga0134098_1001821_pt1 | contig 16498 bp, 10 predicted proteins | sample 9_3taG_FD_94456 | JGI IMG/M metagenome (GOLD analysis project Ga0134098, IMG submission 94456) | Switchgrass degrading microbial communities from high solid loading bioreactors in New Hampshire, USA - 9_31_10_142_A3 metaG | ecosystem: Engineered > Bioreactor > Semi-continuous > Anaerobic >... | reverse complement strand
TGGCGGTAGACGTTGTACATCTCGCCTGTCGTGACATTCTTACCTTCTCTGCCCCGGCTCCGCAGCAGAATAATGCTGTAAAGTACGAGTTTGGACTGGGTGGGAAGGGTCCTTACTACTTCGACCACGCGATCGATTTCGATTTTTTCCTGAGCACGTCTGACATGCTCTTCAAGAACCTGGGGCTGGTTTTCCCGCTCTGCAATTTCTCCTGATACCCGAAGGAGGTCAAGTGCACGCCTTGCATCACCGTGCTCCTGGGCTGCAAATGCAGCGCATAAGGGAATTACCATTTCACCTAGAGCGCCTTCATTGTAAGCCATCTTTGCTCTTTGTTTCAGGATATCACTGATCTGTTCAGCATCATATGGAGGGAAAATGAGTTCCTCTTCACCCAGGGAACTTTTAACCCTGGGGTCCAGAAACTCAGTGAATTTCAGATCGTTTGAGACACCAATCATACTGACTTTGGCTCTCCGCAAATCTGTATTGATTCTCGATAGATTGTAAAGGACATCATCACCTTTTTTGATAAGCTTATCAATTTCGTCCAGAATTATGATAATAACCTGCTCTTTTGAGTCAATTGCCTCCTTAAATTTCATGAAGACCTGATCCGTAGGCCACCCGGTCATAGGAACTTCTTCTTCAAAATGCCTGGCAAGATTTGCAAGGAGCCGATACTGTGTGTCGATTACTTCACAATTAATATAAACAACTGAACAAAAAAGTGATTTTTCTTCGCTTACTCTTTCAAGTTCTTTTCCAACGTAGCGAGTGACTGCTGTTTTTCCTGTTCCTGTTTTTCCATAAATCAACACATTGGAAGGAGTTTCTCCTCGGAGTGCAGAAACCAGGATTGTTGCCAGACCATTAATTTGCTCGTTCCTATGCAGTAAAAGATCAGGTGTATAAGAAGGTCGAAGTACTTCTTTATTTTTGAAAATTGATTTTCCCTCAAGTAATTTTTCGAATAAGCCGTCCAATGATTGAGTTTTTATCATAATGATCCTCTATAAAGATTTATGATGTCAAGTATGTTTGGGGTTAAGGTAGTTGATATACATTTTTTTATAAAGATAGTTGACACATTTATTTACTTTTAACATGGATAATCGGCACACTCAGCGTATTTGAGCAATGCTAATATACGCGATTAATTAATAAAGTAATATAATATACATAATTATATAATATACAAAGTTATACATGGCTATAAGGTACACATTAAATTTGTAAAGTAAACATAATATACACTGTTAATTGACACAGTAAATAACTCGTATACTATCTTTACTTTACACCTACATTCATTTTTGCTTTTACAGCAACTGTTTTTAATGTTTTATTGCTTTAAAGTGTTTTTCAGCTGCCTGAAATCAGGATTTTTCACAGGCGGCTCCGTTTTTAATTCTCTGAACCTACAGCATTGAATACTCATGTTTTTAGAGCTATATTTTTATAAGTTCTCTAGGTATCTTTCCTGAAGTTACCTGCCTAAATTACCTGTTTAGATGACTTGCATAATCTGATTACTTGCCTAATAATCCTGATTATACTTGCCTAATAATCCTGATTACTTGCCTAATTTTTCTATCCATATTTTAGATAGCTGTAACCGTAATTGCTGTATAAGCCCTGTATTAATATCAATTGCTGCTAAACTATTTTCAGGTAATATTTTCTAAGTGGAGTTGTTTTTAGGTGATATTTTTAGGTAATGTTATGCTCTTGATCAAAGAGAGTCTCAGAGCCGTTATGAATAAGATTTTTTAATGGGAGTTCTGAAAGGGGGATTTGGAAAAGAATGTTTTTTAATTCCAAATTTCACTGAACTTCTAATCCAAATCTCACTAAACTTCTAATCCAAATCTCACTAAACTTCTAATCTTTAACTTCTAATAATCTTTAACTTCTAATCTTTAACTTCTAATCTTAAGATTCTACTATAAACTTTAATTTTGGTTTTTAATTTCGAGCGTTTAACTTTTAATTTTTAACTTTGAATGTTTAACTGCAAATTCTTAAATTAAAATTCTTAAATCTATATTATTATTTCGAGATTTCGAGGGTTAAACTCTACTTTATGATTGTTGGATATTTAGTACGCTGGATTTTTACCACATTGGATTTTTACTAGATATTTTTCTGCTTTCTATGAAAAAACCTGTAAACCCCAATCATGAGGGAGAAGGGATAGTAGATACATGTTTCTTATAGTTAATGCTTGAAATTCTTACCTTCTGTTAATTGCTCCTAAGACGTGGGGCAAATTTTACTTATTGAGGCGCATCTCAAGCCTGAAGAAAACCTTTATTCGGGGTCTTCTTTAGCCAAAATTTTAGGTGAAATTGGTATATAAACAAGTAATTTTAAGCTATATTTGCAGTAGATGCAATGGAAGTACACGTTATTAATTGTTATGGTATAGACCCTTTTATTTCCACTGGAACTTGATTTTATTTTAAATATATACCAAGAAAAACGATAACAGGAAACATAATCAATTTGAGCAAAAATATTCTTGATTCCATAACCACTGGAGGTTAAATTTTAATCCTTCTTTTCGTATGGAAGAAGTTATGAAAAGTTTTTACTCTTTTTCTAAAGTTAAAAGAATAAAAATTTTAAGATAAAATAAGAATCCTGTGTGAATTCAGTATGAGTGAATTTATTGCTGTAGTAAATTGAAAAAATTAAGATAGAGAAAATTGGAAAAATAAAAAATAGAAAATGAAAAATCAAAAGTTGGTCATAAAAATAAAGAAATGAGTAAAGTGAAAGAAAAATAAGTGAAAGTGGGCAGGAAAATAAGGGAAATTAGGAAAATAAAGGAAATAGGAAAAGTGAAAGAAAATAGGAAAAATAAGGGAAATAGAAAAGGTTAGAAAAGGTGAAAGGAAATAAAGAAAAATTAAAAAATAAGGGAAAAATAAGGAAATCTGGAAGAAAAAAAGAAAAGCTGAGAGAAAATAAGGAAAGAATGAATGAAAATAAAAAAGGACCCCTTTGTTTCCACTGGAAAGTTTATATAACCCCCGGACCCCATGATTTCCACTAAAAAGACATCAGGGCTTGAGCCAACAAAATAAAACGAAGTTTTATTTTAGTTGGGAACAAAATAATGTTGTTTAGTTATAGAAATTTTATTATATATAGTTAACTATTACTAAATATTTAATAATTAGTTTATTTAAATGAAAAGTAATGGAAAGATCGTCATTTTTTACCATTAGAAGACAGTTCCATTTGACATTTTAGTTCCATTTGACATTTTCCTTCTTCCATGAAAACATCTCCAATCGAAATAAAGGGGTCCCTCTCTAAAGAAGACATCTCTATGATTAAGATTTTGTGGAATTTTTTCTCTACTTTTTATTCTTTAAAGCAAGGTTTGGCTCTTCTAAGTGTATTGTAGATTATCCGGTAATTAGCAGTTAATTCCATAAATCTTTTAAATAAAACTGGTTTTACTCTATGCACATGAATGAGAAGGGTCTTTCCGAGAAGGAGATATTTTCCTATCTGGAACATGTAAAGTCAGAAGATACGGATTACTATAAGGTTTTAAGTTCAATGTGTACTCGCCCACATAAAATTGCGGTTGAGGCTCACAGGATGTTTATTGAGGCTAACCTCGGTGACCTGGGACTTTTTGCAGGTGCTCACAGGCTGGAAAGGGAAGTGGTTATGATGCTTGGAGAACTTCTCCATGCTCAATCTGTTAATGCTCAGTCTGCTGAGACTCCTTCTGGGAGACCCGGTGAGGGTTCGATTTACGGTTATCTCACAACAGGAGGTACGGAATCCAATATCCAGGCTGTCAGGGGCATGAAAAATCTGGCTACTGCGGGTAAGAAGATAGTGGGGACGCCCAACATAGTTATTCCCGAATCAGCTCATTTCTCGTTTGACAAAGTTGCCAATATGATGGGCATTGAGGTTAAAAGAGCTCTTCTGGACTCTGAATTCAAGGTGGATATTGTATCTGTAAAAAGCCTGATAGATGCAAATACTATAGGACTTGTAGGAATAGCAGGAACTACAGAATTCGGCCAGATAGACCCTATTGAGAAACTCTCAAAACTTGCTCTTGATAATGAGCTATTCCTTCACATTGATGCAGCTTTCGGTGGGTTTGTGATCCCATTCCTTGAAAACCCGCAGCCTTTTGATTTCAAAGTTCCAGGTGTCACTTCCATTGCGATAGACCCACACAAAATGGGGCTCTCTACAATCCCATCGGGTGCCCTGCTATTTAGATCTCCTTCTTTCCTTGACTCTCTCAGAGTAAGCACTCCGTATCTTACAACCAAGGCACAGTTCACTCTTACAGGCACCCGCAGTGGGGCTTCAGCTGCTGCCACATATGCAGTCATGAAACATCTGGGCCGTGAAGGGTATAGAAAAAATGTACAGTATTGCATGCAGCTTACTGAAAAACTGGTTAAAGGAGCTAGGAAACTAGGTTTCGAACCTCTGATCGAGCCCATAATGAATGTAGTTGCCCTGAGAGTTCCAAACCCTGACCTTGTTCGGGAACAACTCCTTAAAAGATTCGGATGGAATGTCTCAATCACCCGTAATCCCAGATCTCTCCGTCTAGTTCTCATGCCCCACAACACAGCTCGGGACATAGAAGAATTTCTGCAGGATTTGAAAAAAATAACAGCAGAAATTTAAAGCTTTAATTCTTTTATCCGAAAATTTAAAGCTTTACTTCTTTTGTCCGATTTTCCTATATTCTCCCTGCATTCATTTTTTCCTTCTCATCTACATTTCTTCTTATTATCCTATAATTTACTAACATCTTTTCCTTTTCATCTACATTTCTTCTTATTTATCCTACAATTATACTAATCTTCTACAATATCCTATAATTTACTAATTACTAATCGCCCATAAGCAAATATGTATAGTATTATCGCCAAATAATAAATGGGATCAACTGCCCTTATTAGAAAAGAATATTAAAAACTACTTTACGAGGAAAGATTTGCAAGGTAGCCCGCTCAAGAAAGTTTATTAAACAATTCTAAATTCTATAATGAAAAATTATCGCTATAGAAAAATAACCACTATAGAAAAATTATCATGGGGACTCATTAGGAAAATCAGGGAAACCTGTGAGCAGAATCAGGATAATCTGTGGCAAAACTAATGGATAACTCCAATTTTCTGAGAATATACTGTTTATGATATCTGGAATATATATTTAAGTTCAAATTTGATGTCAAGATTTATAATATATAAATTCATAACTTAATAAAGATATAATAAACAGAAACTTCTTGATATTGTTTAGCCTTAATCCATAATCAGCGCTAACTCTAATCAGTGTTATAATAGTAAAAATGGGGGTATTTATCTCGTGAAATCGCCATTGAAAATTGGAAGTGTGATAGGTATACCTATCATGCGGCACAGTTATAACAATAAAAATGGGAGGGTATTTATCTCGTGAAATCGTCATTGAAAATTGGAAGTGTGATGGGTATACCTATCATGCTGCACATAACTTTTCTTCTCATACTGCCCATATTCTCTTATGTATTTGCAATTAACCCGCAACCTTTCGGTTTTAAGGGAATTGAGCCGGCTGTCATAAGATATTCTCTTTCAGTCCTGACCGCTATACTGCTTTTTCTTTCAATTGTTTTACATGAACTCGCCCACTCATATATGGCAATGCGCTATGGGGTTAAAATTGAGAGTATTACTCTCTTCCTGTTTGGGGGCGTATCGGCTATGGAAGAGATACCCAGGAAACCTGGGGAGGAGGCAAAGATGGCTTCTGCTGGACCTCTTACAAGTCTTGTAATAGGCTTTGCTTGCCTGTTTATTTATGGAAACCTGATCGCCCCTAACCCTGCACTTTCTCAAAACCCGGCATACCTAGTTATCTGGATTCTTGGAGTTATGAATCTTGTACTGGGGATCTTCAATCTGCTACCGGCTTTTCCAATGGACGGGGGCAGAGTGCTTCGTTCATTTTACGCAAGAAGAATGTCTTATGTGAAGGCTACCCATAGTGCAGCGACTGTAGGGAAATTTTTTGCTATTCTTATGGCAATTTTCGGGGTTCTCATAAACAATCTCTGGTTCCCTTTGATTGCACTCTTTATCTATGTCGGCGCATCTGAAGAAGAGCGAGCTACCCGTGATGAGGTAATGCTCGAAAATATTCTGGTGAGTGATATTATGACCAGAGATGTGGTTTCAGTTAGTCCTTCCATGAGCGTTGAAGATCTGGTCAAATTCATGTTTGAAAAGAAACACATGGGTTACCCTGTAATGGAGGGAGACAGCCTCAAAGGAATCGTAACATTTACCGACCTCCGTCGAGTTCCATATATTGACCGCCCAGTATCCAAGGTATCGGATATCATGAGTAGAGATGTTATCTCGGTACCTTCAAATGCACAGGCTAGTGATGCACTGAAACTGATCAAATCTAAAAACATAGGAAGGGTTATGGTTATTGATGATGGGTCGGTAGTAGGGATACTCTCAAGAACGGACCTTGTACGAGTCCTGAGACTCCGTTCAGAGTGATATCATATTAATGCTCATTAAAGAATGCTATAGGGCGTTAAAGGCTATAGTTATTAAAGACTATAATGCATAGGGCATTAAAAGCTATAATGCATAGGGCATTAAAAGCTATAATGCATAGGGCGTTAAAGGCTATAGGGCATTAGTTGATAAGGAGATTTTAATAAGGAGATTTTCATCAAAAGATATTTTTATCAAAAGATCCTACTTCCTTAAGTTATTGATAAACAAAATCTTCCGAAAATATATTTAAAATATATTGTATAGTTTATAAAGAATTATATAAAATGAGGACTATAGAAAATAGGGATAAAACCTGAAAAAAGACTTGAAGGAAAACCTTAAGGAAAATCTGAAGGAAATCTGAAAGAAAACCTTAAGGAAAATCTGAAGGAAAACCTTAAGGAAATCTGAAAGAAAAATTGAAGCGGTAAAGTATAAATCCTTCACAGATTATTTCCAGCAGTTAATTATCTGCTTATAACTAACATCTGCTTATGGCTAAGTTGTCTACAACTTGGTTATTTTATGTGAAGATAATATCTTGGTTATTTTATGTGAAGAGCTTAATTATTCATGCGATAAAATACAATCTTTTAGTGATATATTCTCATGCATCACTTTTAACTCGTCACAGCAGAGAGATTAACAATGAACAAACCTAAAATTACAAATTCTCAGGGCAGGGACCCTGAGTACAGTTTTCATAGTTCATCTCAGGAGTTAACATATTCTATGGACAAACTTATGACCGAATCCGCAGAGAACTTTATTTCTGCCGGAAAGTCTAGACTTTCTGATTCTTCAATTAACGTACCACAGGAAGACAAAATCTCTGCACCGACACCCGAAGTAGAAGCCGACGAGCTTGAAACACGGCTTGACATAAGTTCCGAATTTATTGCAGAATCCATTCCTAATTCTGCCTCTAAAGTTTCAGTTTCCTCGCCTTCCCAGTTATCAGATGGTTTTCAGGATGAATACCAGCCGTCAAAAATTGTGCTTATAGGGACAGCCCATGTCTCGGAAAAGAGTGTTGCTGAAGTCAAGGATGCTATAAGGAATCTGAAGCCCGATATTGTAGCTGTTGAGCTTTGCAGGGGAAGGTATGACGCCCTCAAGGGTAATGTGCAGGAAAAGCAGGTCCCGATAAAAGAAATTCTCACCGAAGGCAAGGTTTACTATTACATTATTCACTGGCTGCTTGCCTATGTGCAGAAAAAGATCGGTGATGACATGGGAGTAAAACCCGGAGCCGAGATGCTCTCTGCAATCGAAGAAGCTGAAGCTATCGGGGCTAAAGTTGCTTTAATTGACCGGGACATCCAGGTTACACTCCAGCGTTTCTGGGGGAAGATGAAATTTCTGGAGAAAATCAAGATGATTGGCTCCCTTCTGGGCGGTCTGATAGGGATAGGAAAAGGGACTGAGATCGATATCGATAAAATCACGGATAAGGACATTGTGACTGCCCTTGTAGATGAACTCAGGGGTTTTGCCCCAACTGCAGCTGAGGTTCTTATTGACGAAAGGGACGCATATCTTGCAGGGAGCATTCTCAGGGTTGCGGCAGGCGGAAACAAAACTGTCGTTGTAGTAATCGGAGCCGGACACAAACCCGGAGTGCTCAGGTATCTCAAGAATCCGAAAACTGTCCCTTCTCTGGATGCCCTTATGGAAATTCCAAAAAGACGCATAGGAATAGGGAAAGTTGTAGGTTTTGCTTTTGTAGGCCTTATAGTTGGATTTTTCTTACTGCTGCTGCTTTCCGGCGTTGATCTGAGTGTTCTTTTGACGGCTTTCGGGTGGTGGTTCATTATCACTGGAACCTTGAGTGCAGCTGGCACTCTGCTTGCAGGAGGGCATCCTTACTCAGTTTTAACTGCCTTTTCAGTTGCCTGGCTAACTACTCTGCACCCATTAATTGCTGCAGGCTGGTTTGCGGGCATTGTAGAAGCAAGACAGCGAAATCCTACTACCGCAGATATAAAAGCTCTGGCAGGAATAGAGACTTTTAGTGAAATGTTTAAAAACAAGTTCATGCGCGTCCTTCTTGTTGCAAGTTTTGCAAATATAGGAAGCATGACAGGGACTTTCCTTGGAGCTTATGTTATGATGCAGGTTACTGGCATTGACCCTAGAGAAATTCTCCTTGCAGGTCTCAATGCAATTGGACTTTGAAGGTCTTATAAGGCTCTAAAATTCAGTAAAGCACGGATACTAAACAAAAATAAATTATTGAGCTCAGAAGAGCTCGTGCAATTTAAACTGATATTTCCCAAGCTTTCCGCCGTAGTTTCCTGCAGAGATTCTCTTAATGCCCGGAACAGTTACAGCGGCTTTAATTCCTGCTTTCATGGCAGCTTTTATGCTTTCTTCATCAAGCCCGTTAATAACAATTTCATAAATAGCATTGACATCTGCCGGGACTTCAGTGTTTTCAATTTTATCCTTTATGGAAGGGCAGAATTTTTCGTTAGCAGTAGCCTTCAGGAATTTGTATTTGTTTGCACCGGATTTGGATCCGCTGGATACAATGCCTCCGGGGAAGGGAGTAATTGTACCTTCAAGCTCTGAGATTGCATCGACAGCGGCTTCTGCTGCGGTCAGGGCGCTCATCTGAGAGTCGCCAAAAATAAAGAAATTGCCACCTGCAATTCCATCTACAGCTCCGATATTTTCTTCATTCAGGTAATCTCCTTCCATGATGGGGATTTTATGCATTTTGCGACCTGCAATCTCAGTTACAGACTCCATACCGTCTGCAAAGAATTTGAGTTTAAAGCCGATATTAAATTGTTTTTCAGCCTCAGGAAGTCCGTTGAAAACAGCAGTTGTGGGAGCTGTTAGCACACACTGTCCAATCCTCTCAAGCAACTGTTCTTCCAGAGCTTCATATTTGAAAGTGCAGATCTGGATATAAACACCAGGCCTTCCGTCAGGGGTTTCGCTGGGACTTGCTAACCTCTCAATTCCTGCTTCTGCGGGACACATTATAACAGATGTTGCAAAACCTGTAGCTTCAGTAGCTGCCACAAGAGCCCAGCGCTTTGTAGCTGCTGTTATTAGTATCCTTGCAATCTTGATAGGAAACGCTTCTGCATATGTATCTTCGATTTCTACTCCATTAATTTCCATAAAGATTCCTTCTTTGTCTATCATTGTTATTTGAAGTCGCTTTGTTAATAGTCAGGTTTAGATTTTCCCTGTTTCTCAGTCTTCTATAAGCTTTCAGAACTTTCCTGATACCTTACAGAATAACATAATATATCGTTTACTCAAAATGTCACTGAAAGCTTTGGAGTTTCACTGAAAGCCTTAGGGTGTTACTGTGATCTTCTGAGTGCTACTGGGAGCATTGAAGTTTCACTGGAAGCTTTAGAGTGTCACTGAAAGCCTTAGAGGTGTTACTGAAAGCTTCAAAGTGCTTCAGGAGCATTAGTTTCACTGAAAGCCTTGGAGTGTTACTAAAACACTACTTAACTTCAGACTTAGCCTTAGACATACGTTTACGTTTAAAGTTTTATGCTAATTTATTTACTTTGGTTTTATTAGTGGGGCTAACAATGTCAGCTATAATATTTATACCAAATATATAATTTTTCAAAGAAAAGATAGAAAATAAGGTGGCTTTACTTAATTAGATACAAAATAACTCTCATTCTCTCAATAACTCTCATTCTCTCAATAACTCTCATTCTCTCAATAACTCTCATTCTCTCAATAACTCTCAATCTCTCAATAACTCTCAATCTCTCAATCTCTCAAGATAACTTCAATGATAATCAAACACGTAAAATTATACACAAGTAAAATTATTAATCTCTCAAATTATCCAGTCTCCTCTTAAAATTGTTCTTACGAGGAGATCACCAGTGGAGGTATCAAGAGTTACTGAGCGCCCGTAATTTTTCCCGGTATCCTCAGCTACAATTGGTATCTCAAGTTTTTCCAGGGTATTTCTGGCACATTCTATATTCCTTTCGCCTATGTTCATGTTCCCATTCTCAAACATGTGCGCTCCTCCAACAAGTTTTGCTTCGAGCTTTTTTCTGGAAGAGCCCTTTTTTACTATCTCAGTTACGAGATATTCTATCCCGGAATCCGTATATCTCAGGGGGTTATCCTTTATCCGTGCCTGATTTATACTAGGGAGCATCGCATGGAGAAGCCCACCTCTTCTCTCCTGCTTATCATATATTGTTACACCTACACATGAGCCCACGGAGGTCTTAATTTTCATCGGACTTCTGGCTAATGCACAGGCTCCTATTCCCACTATAATTATGCCCGAGTCAGTCAACCTTAGAAAGCCTCCTGATTGCGAAATCTCCCTAGTAAACGTCTTCTGGTTAGAAGTAGTCTTATAGCTAGGAGCGATTTCTCCGGTTAATCAGATTTCTAATGAGGTATTTCGTTGATTCGTTTTAACAGGCGGTCCAGGGAAGCAGGATCAAAAAGAGTTAAAACATAACCGCAAATTTCTTTTTCTTTTATCAGAAACTCTGTATCGAGCAAGAGGGAAAAGTCCGTCTTGTAACTCATCTCCGTAAGCACAGAATTGAGGATAGAGCTGGACATATCATATACTGTATAAGGGGCTGAAACCAGAATTGTGAGATCAAGAAACTTTGAGAGTGCAGTTACGTAAGTTCCTGCCACGATATGGCTAACTTCTTCTATTAAAGACCTGCTCATGGTATCAATCAGATCTGTTCCTTTTTCTATTAAAGGCCTGTTCATAGCATTAATCAGATCTATTTCTTTTTCTTCATCTAAAAATATTAAAGCAAGGTTCTTTACGCTTTTTTCAGGGAAAAAGACCAGAATATACCCTGCCAGATCTTTTTCAATATGCATTAATGACCCCAAAATCGGGAACTCAGAAATGCTGGTTATTTTCGGTATATTTTCGATTAAATCTAATTTCGCGCTCAAAACTCTTGTCTGAACCAGGCTATTTGTTAGCTTATAGAGGGAAGTCGCTGAATTTCCGATTCCGATGTTTCCAAGCTCTTTCAAAGCCCCATACTCGTATTCACTTAAATTCCTTAGATTCCCGATCTCTTCCATAAATATCCCTTGAGATTTCTTTTACATACAGGCGCTCTCTTGTATTATAAGGTTTAAATAGACTGGATGCGGCTCCAATCAGTGTTTCCGACTTCCCTATTATAAAAAATCCTCCTTTTTCAAGAGCTTGATAGAAATTAAGCTGCAATTTTTCCTGGATCTCTTTTTTAAAATAAATCATTACATTTCGGCAGACAATAATGTCAAAACGATCAATTTTTGCACCTGAAATGAGATCATGATGTTTAAAACGTGTTATGTTTTTCAGCTCGTCTATTACCTGATATGTATCTCCCTGCTTCACAAAATAGCGTTCTTTTGTGCTGAGATCAAGATTTTTAAGTGAATTCTCGCAGTAAATGCCTTTCCTGGCTTTTTCCAGGCTTTTGGCATCAATATCTGTACCTATAATTCTTATTTTATATTTATCGAAATCGCTTCTCATTACCCTATGCAGCAGAATAGCAAGGGAATAGGCTTCTTCTCCTCCAGCACAGCCAGCACTCCAGATGCGGATTGATCGGATCAATGACCCTGATCTGTTTTTAACAATAGGAGGAATGACCTCTTTTTCAATTATACTGAAGGTCTCTGGGTTTCGGAAAAATTCACTTACATTTACAGTAAGGGTGTCAACAAGAAATTTATATTCCTGAGGGTCTCTTTTTAAAAGTTTCAGGTAAGCTCCATAACTCTCGGAGTTAGTGGCTCGAATGCGTACATTAATCCTGCGTTTGAAATGAGCTTCTTTATAATGCTCACAGTTAAAGCCGGTGTTTCCAGTAATAATTTTCTTTAATAGCTCAAAGCCCGGATCTATCTCTTGGATTCGACTGATTTCCTGGATTCGACAGGACTTTGTTTCTCTGTTTATCTCTTTGTTTGTTTCATTCTCACTTGCTTTTCTAACCGAATAATTACCCATCTCTTCACCGGCAGTTCGTTTATCCAGACACTTTAACCTGATCTTAGTCTTGTACTATATTTGTCATTATGCAGAATTTAATTTTTTTCGAAAATTTAATCTGTCTCGCTTATTCCAAATGAGGGAGTTAGCACCAACTATCAAAATTTGATATCAAGGCATTAACATCAATTATCAAAATAACGTTTCCGTCGCCCAGAATCGTCGCTCCTGCAAATCCCCTGGTGTTCTCAAGGAGCTTGCTTTTGAAACTCTTAACTATTACTTCCTGTTTTCCAAGCAGTTCATCAACAATTAACCCAATATGTTGCCCATGCCTCTCAACCAGAATTACAAAGTTATTATTCTTATTTTTATCTTCATCAGGCAGCTGAAATACTCTTCTTAACCTCAGAAGCGGAATAATTTTATCATCTATTAAAATTACCTCCTGCCCGTTGATATGCTTAATTTCCTGCGAGCTGATTTCTATATTTTTTACTATATTTGTAAAAGGAATTGCATATCTTTCCTCTCTCACTCTTATCAGCATAGCCTGATAAACTGCAATGGTTAAAGGCAGCCTCAATTCGAATCTGGAGCCAATGCCGGGCTTTGACTCGACTCTTACTGATCCTCCAAGGCACTCAACTCTGTTTTTTACAACATCCATTCCGATTCCCCTTCCAGAGATATCGGTAATTGTGCCAGAGGTACTGAATCCCGGAGCAAAGATAAACTGCATTACCTCATTTTCCTGAAGTTGTTCCGCACTTTCTCTTGATATGATTCCTTTTTTCAATGCAGCTCTCAGGATTTCGCTGGTATCTATTCCGCGTCCATCATCCTCGATTTTTATAAGAGCAAAATTTTCCTGTCTTGAAGCTGTAATGATTATAGTGCCGGTCTCTCTTTTCCCAAGCTCAGCACGTATTTCAGGAGTCTCGATGCCGTGATCAACTGCATTTCTTAGCAGGTGCACCAGAGAATCTCCGATTTCTTCAAGAATAGTCCTATCAAGTTTGATTTCCTTCCCTTTGATTATAAGATCAATTTTTTTATTCTGGGCTCGTGCAAGATCCCTTACCATCCTGGGATAGATATAGGTAATGTGATCCAGGGGTACCATTCTTGCTTCGATAATCTCATCTTGCAACTCTTTCGTCAGATTATAAAATTCTGAAAGTGCAATCTCAAGATCTTTTGATCTCATGTTGATTGTAAGCTCATTTATTCTGCTACGATTAATTATGAGCTCACCCACAAGATTCATCAATTTATCAAGCTGCTCGGTGCTGATTCTTGAGCTCTGGATAGTTTTTACTTTAAAATCAGATTTTGGAGAAATAGAATTATTTTCCTTTTTTTCTGCCTGATGAGTTCTTTTTTCAGTCTCGTAACCTTTTTCAGTTTCGTAACTTTTTTCAGTCTCGTAAATTTCTTCTTTAATACTGTAAGATTTCTTTTCAGTTTCCTCAGTACTTCTTTCAATTTGATGAACAGCTTCTGAAATTCTTTCAGTCAATGCCGCTTCTTCAATACTTGATAAGTTCTGATTTTTATTGCTCTGCTCTTCCAAAAATAAGGATCCTTCTTCATCTAAAGACTTATCTTCATTTAAGTATCGTTCATCTAAAGACTCATCCTCATTTAAAGACTGTTCATCTTCATCTAAAGACTCATCCTCATTTAAAGACCGGTTGTCTTCATCTAAAGGTTTATCTTTATCTTTTTGAAGTGGAGCTTTTTTGAGAGGCTGATTAACATTTCTTAAAGTTCTCAGCAACTCGTCAATATCAGAATAAGATTTGTATTCATTGCCTGTGTCTTTTTCTATCTTTCCAGAGCTGTTTTCATTCTCATCAAGGGCATTTTCAACAAGCTTCTCAAGAGTGTCCACACATATCAGAAGAACATCAATCAGAGAAGAATCAAGTATAAGCTGCTGTGTGCGCAGCTTATCTATCAGGCTTTCCATTTCATGTGTTAATTTGACAATCTGTTTGAAACCCATTGTTGCAGCCATACCTTTGAATGTATGAGCTGCACGAAATAGTGTATTCATCTGTTCTGAATTATCAGAATCTTTCTCAAGTGCGAGCAGGGAATCGCTCATTTCTTTAATGTATTTTTCAGATTCTGCCCTGAAAATATCCATATATATTGACATGTCCATAATTTTTCCCTGCTCTGGTTCCACAAGTTACTTTATTTTTTTATAAAAGTTACTTGTTATTCTTATAAAAAGTTAGCTTATCATTTTTATAATCTTTTCAGCCATTTTGTTCAGAGGAAGCACAAAATCTGCAAGATTTCGCTTCACAATCTCTTTTGGCATTCCGTAAATTACACATGAACTCTCTGCCTCAGCAATTATTTTTCCTCCCATTTTTTTAACTTCCTCAGCTCCATCCGCTCCATCGCAGCTCATTCCTGTCAGAACGAGGGAAACCACTCTGGAACCATAAATCGGGGCAATAGACCTGAAAAGGGCATTTACTGACGGTCTTGAGCCCAGCTCTTTCGGGCCAGATGAAAGATGCACGATTTCTCTTTTTCGACCGTTTACGGTTCTCTGTACGATTTCCATATGATAATTTCCAGGGGCTACAAGGACAGTCCCTTCTTCTACCCTGTCCCCCTCCTGTGCTTCTTTTACCCTGAGGGCTGTTTTTAAACTAAGTCTTTTACAAAGAGATGTCGTAAAACCTGGAGGCATATGTTGTACTACCAGGATTGCGGCAGGAATGTCGGCAGGAAATGCACTTATGAGCTTCTCCAGGGCTCTTGGACCTCCAGTGGATGCGCCTATTGCAAGCACGTTTCTCACGAAAACATTTTCTCTCTGGGGTCTGCTCTTTTCTGTTTTTTCTCTCATTCCATTTATTTCCGGCTCTACCAGTTCTTGATTTCGCATGCATTTCAGATTTTCAAGATTGGCTTTTGCAGCTGCCCGGACTTTTCTACAAATTTCTTCTGCTATGTCTGGCATGCTCTGACTGAGAATTCCTTCAGGTTTCTGGATTACATCCACTGCGCCGTATTCAAAAGCTGTAAGCGTAATTTCTTTAGCTCTCTCCCCAAGGGCTGAGACTATCACAACAGGAGTCGGACACTCTTTCATAATTCGCGCAAGAGTTTTGAGACCATCAAGGACAGGCATAACATTGTCTAGAAGAACAACATCAGGCTTCAATTTATCAATCTTTTCAAGTCCGTCCTTTCCATTAACTGCTGTTCCTATGACCTCGATATTTGGGTCTCTACTGAGAATATCGGAAAGAAGCTTGCGAATTAAAGCAGAATCATCTACTATGAGTGCGCGGATAGTCATCTCAAGCACTTTTTGTTAAATGTGGAGTTATGTAGAGTTCAATTTTTAATACTCTGACCAACAATAGTTAAGTTAAAATAATAATGATTTAATCAAAAGCAACTGGATTTGATAAGTTAATTTTCTATTTGTAAATTAGATTTATTTGATAAATCAGATTTATACTTGATAAATTAGATTTATCTAGAGCTTCACTTTTATCTAGAGCTTCACTTAACGAAGTTTGATTTAAAGACAACCAGATTTAACTCGATTTAACAGCACTCTGATTTAACTCGATTTAACAGTAGCCTGACTTAACGGGCTTCAAACCTATCTAATTTGGTTCAGCGATTTTCCGAATTACATCCAGCATTCCATTAGGCTCAAAAGGCTTTACAATAAAACCCATAGCACCTATCTTCATTGATTCGGTTATGAGCGCCTGTTGTCCAAGGGAGGAGCACATTACTATCTTTGCTTCCGGGTCCACAGTAAGAAGCTTTTGCAGTGCCTCTCTTCCATCCATATCTGGCATAATTATATCCATTAACACAATATCGGGCTTTACTTCGAGATATGTCTGAATAGCCTCTTCCCCGTCACCTACCTCAGCAACCACTTCATGTCCATGCATAAGAAGGATATCTCTA
>Ga0134098_1001800_pt1 | contig 16694 bp, 18 predicted proteins | sample 9_3taG_FD_94456 | JGI IMG/M metagenome (GOLD analysis project Ga0134098, IMG submission 94456) | Switchgrass degrading microbial communities from high solid loading bioreactors in New Hampshire, USA - 9_31_10_142_A3 metaG | ecosystem: Engineered > Bioreactor > Semi-continuous > Anaerobic >... | reverse complement strand
GAACTTTAAGTGTTAGTGAGAGAGATTTAACCTATGAACATGTTAAGTTTGGAAAGCATGAGTCCAAAATAATTATAAAAGATTATAAAGAAGCAATGTTTGATTTATATCAAAAGACTTTATCTTGTTTATTTGAGCTTCAAAATGAAATTACAGAAAATCTCTATCAGGAAACTATAAAATATTGTGATGAAGAGGGCATACGTAATAGCAGTGATAATCCTATCATTTATGTAACGGACCATTTCATAATTGATGAGATAATGATTAATACGATAGACGGACAGATAATGCTAACGGTTTGGGGAAGAGCTTATAATGAATATGGAACAATTTATTCGAATCCGATGAAGATTTATATATCAATGCATATGTATATTATCCAAAGAAATTCATCATGTATGACAGATCATATTATGACGGGTAAAAAAAGTTAGTCAAAGTGTGTAAATGATACAATAAAGAGAAATAGTTATCTATTAAACATTAAAAAGTTTAAATTATCTTTCTATTCTAAAAAGATAACATAAGATTGAAATTTGGGAAAGTATTAGATATAATGAAGCAGTAATTTTGTGATAATTTTAAAAAATGATTTTTTGTAGGGGGAGATTAATAAGTATGGAGTTTATCACCGAAGTACCTATTAGTACAAAAGGAAAGGCTGCACGTTTTATGGTGACAGGGTAGAATTTGACGGAAATACGGTTTTGTACAGGGACATTGAAATTTTAGAAACAACAGCAAAGGTTATTATTAGTAGGTTCTTAGGAATTCCAGTGGGACGAAAATTTGAAGCTTATGTAAGGTTTAGAATGAAAGACGGTAAAAAATATAATATCAATATGAATGCGATGGCGACTTTTGGAATTTCTTTTGGAAGAAATCCCCGTCAATACGAAGAACTTTATCCAAAAGTATTTGAAGCTGTCTATGCTATTGTGGCAAAAGCGATGGCTCAACCCTATATTAATAAGATAAGATCTGGAGCCACAGTTGAAGTTGCGGGTCTAATGATTAACGCTACAGCAGCGAAACCAGTAAAGTCCAGAAAAGATATTGTAATTAACAGTAGCAACTACAGGGAAGCTGTGATTTCGCAAGGTTATGGTGTTACGGTGTACAATAAGCAAGGGGATGTATTATGGGATTCTCCTTATTTTAACTATAAAAATATTTTACTGATTCCACATATTTTAAATGAAATTTTTGCATAAGCATGAGGTGATGATATGGCAAAAGTTAAATGTCACATTTGTAAGAAAAGCAATACAGATTCAGTATGCAGTCGCTGTGGGGCCCATATTGGTGATACTGCTTCAGAAAGGTTAGTACTTGCTACAAGTGGAGCAATTTTATATAACGACGATGCTGGGAAATATGTGGATAAGTTTTCATATTGCAAGGTGGCTATGACCGACCGACGTTTAATTATTTACAATATCAAGCCAGATTCAGATAACCCAGCATGGTGGTTTTTCAGATCTATAAAAAACCTTTTTGAAAAATTTCCCTGTATTTCGATTAATCTTAATGATATTGAGCAAGTGCGCCGCTATCGTGAGTGGTTTGCAGTAAAGTCCAAAACGGGCACTTATTCCATATGTGTATCAAAACAGAAGGAGTTGGATCAGTTATTTACTCCATATAAGGATCCGGAAGAACAATAGTTATTTTTTTAATAATATACTGTTTGATGACAAGAATTTATATTTCACTTTAACTTTTTGGCTTGTTTTGATGATTTATTTATATATCTTACTATAAGGGAGAGGAAATCTATATGTCGTTGATTGTAGAAGTGCCCATTAATCCCAAAGGAAAAACTGCTCGTTTTTATGATGACCGTGTAGAGTTTAACGAAAAAGTCATTCTGTATAAGGATATTGAAGGTTTGACAGCAGGTACTTTAGGAACAACAGTTCATACATATATTGGTATTCCTGTAGGACGCAGTTTTGATGGAGGTGTTCGTTTTAGAACGAAAGATGGCAAAAATCATAATATCGTTATGAATTCCTTTGCAATGTTTGGAATACCCATTATAAGAAATCCTAAAAAATATGAAAAACTCTTTTACCCATTGTATGAGGCCGTTTATTCTATTGTGGCAAAAAATATGGCAAAGCCATATATTGATAAAATAAGGGCTGGTGCTACAGTGGAAGTTTCCGGATTTTTAATTAACAGTGCAGAGGCAAAGCCGGTAAAGTCAAGAAAGCCTATTGTAATTACCAAAGCAAATTACCGGGATTATCAGGTTAGAGATCTTGGAGATGTCATTGTCTTTGATAGGTCAGGTGATGTTTTGTGGCAATTTACCAAGCCCAATGCACTATTAATTCCATATATCTTTGATGAAATTTTTGCTTAATAAAAACTTGAAAAAATATAATAAGATTGATAAGAGCCGTCAAGCTGAATGCTTTTGACGGTTTTTATTTTTGGCATCTTGTGTTGTCAAAAGTGCAACTTATGCAAAATGTGAGAAAGACAGGCTTTTTTTATGATACGCTGGGGCTAAAGAAAGGAGGCACTGGCAAATGATTGAAGTGAACAATGTTCATAAAAAATTTAACCAAAAAGTTGTTTTAAAAGGAATCCATCTTAAGATATCAAAAGGTGAAATTTTTGGCCTTCTTGGTCCTTCTGGGGCAGGAAAGACCACATTAATAAAAATACTGACAGGTCAACTTGAATTTGAAGAGGGCAGTGTAAAAATTTTAAATAAGTCAGTAAAAGAATTGACAGGAGAAGACAGAAAAAAACTTGGCATTATGATGGAGCAATTTGGTCTTTATGATCGGTTTTCATGTATGGATAATTTAAAGATATTTGCAGAGATTTATAGAATTCCTTATAATAAAGTAAAAGAGAGTTTATCCATGGTTGGGCTGGAGGCTGCAGCTAAGATCCCAGCCTGTAAGCTGTCAAAAGGAATGCGCAGCAGATTACAGCTGGCAAGGGTTTTTATGCATACCCCTCAAATTATATTTTTAGATGAACCAACCAGTGGATTAGATCCAGCAACAAGCAGGGCAATTCATCAGATGATTATTGCTAAAAAAGAAGAAGGCTGTACCATTTTTTTGACGACACATGATATGGAAGAAGCCACAAAGCTTTGTGATTATGTCGCCCTTCTTAATGAAGGAAAAATTGTCGAGTATGGATCACCACAGGAGATTTGCACAAAATATAATCATCAAAAAAGGATAAGGCTTCGTTTATATGATGGAAGAAATCTGGATTTCACTCATGCTAAGGATTCTGCCAGTGAAATCTATTCATTACTCCTTAAAGAGCAGGTTGAAACCATTCATTCTTCGGAACCCAATTTAGAAACAGTGTTTTTAGAATTAACAGGGCGCTGCTTACAGGATAATGAATAGGAGGGATTAGCATGAGAAATATCTGTATTATTTTTAAAAAACAACTTAAGGATACTTTAAAAAACAAGACGATTTTAATCCAATTTATTTTATTTCCCCTGATGACTGTGGTGATGGAAAATTCAATTCAACTTGAAGGCATGGCAGAACATTTTTTTGCAAAGCTTTTTTCCATTATGTATATTGGTATGGCTCCTTTAGCAGCTGTATCTTCTATCATATCGGAAGAAAAAGAAAAAAATACCCTGCGGGTTTTGATTATGGCCAATGTGAAGCCCTGGCAGTATTTGATGGGAATCGGGCTGTATGTATGGAGTATTTGTATGCTGGGAGCAGGCGTTATAGGATTGGCCACAGCTTTTAATCATGAGCAGTTTATCTTTTTTATGTCTGTGATGGGTCTTGGATTTATGATTTCGATTTTAGCAGGGGCAGCGGTAGGCATATTGGCCCATAATCAAATGATGGCAACTTCTGTTGTTATGCCAATGATGATGGTTTTATCTTTTTTGCCCATGATTTCTATGTTTAATGAAAAAGTAGAAAAGGTAGCGAAGATAACTTATACCGGGCAGTTAAGAGAAATCCTTTACAATATGTCATGGGATTTGATTTTAAATAATAGCATAGTCGTCATAGGAATCAATGCCATTTGTTTTTTGGCTTTATTTACCATCGCTTATAGAAAGAATGGATTGGAATGAAGATGAGGATAGAAATTGATATTAATGAAAAATATGAAGATTTATCAGTAGAAATCAAAAGTCCCAGGTTAACGCCGGATATCGAAAAAATGATATCCATGCTGCGTATTTTAGGTATGCAAATTTTAGGGAAGAAAGATAATGAGACTTTTGTGCTGGATGTAGCTGAAATTTTGTATATCGAAGCTGTAGAAAGAGATACCTTTTTATATACTGAAAACGAAGTGTATGAATCAGATTTTAAACTATATGAATTAGAGCAGCAGTTAACGGAACGGGACTTTTTCAGAGTAAGTAAGTCTACTCTGATTAATTTAAAGAAAGTAAAGAGCTTAAAGGCGGACTTGAACCGGAGAATCCGGGTGACGATGGTAAACGGGGAACAGATTATTGCATCCCGTATGTATGCAGATGAATTAAGAAAGAGGTTAGGAATAAAATGAAGGAAGATAATAAGACCATTATAGATTATATTGGACAGATTTTTGCCAATTTTGGAGTAATGATATTAATTCTTATGGCACTTAGTTTTATCGTTGGTGACCAGGCAAAACCATATTCCAGATTATTTGCTATGGCAGACCAGGGTCTGTCTTTTGAAACTTTATCACAGTTGCTTTTATTGGCGGTCATTATTTCTTTAGGAGAAATACTATTTCTTACAGTAAAGTGGATAAAAAATCTTTCTGTAGCCGTAAGGATTATTTGTTTTTTGTTAATGATATTTATAACAGTTGTAATATTTTCAATCGTTTTTTCATGGTTTTCTGTTAAAGATATCAGAGCATGGATTGGATTTTTGCTTTCCTTTTCAATATGTACTGCAATTAGTACGGCAATCGCAGCATTAAATGAAAAGATGGAAAATAAAAAAATGGAGGAAGCCCTGAAACGTTTCCATAAAAAACGATGAAATATTTTTTAAACGCTGGAATGAACTTATCAAAGAGTTGTTTGTATCTTTACTTTATTATAAAAGAAAGGTGATATTACTTCTGCTAGGATTGCTTATGGGATAGTAGATTTTATCCGTTTTTGTATATTTAATCTTCCATTTCCATTATAAATAAACAGCAGATTAAATATTTTAACAAGTACCTGACAGGATACTTTCAGACAGACCGTCAAAAAAGGCTGTCTGTGGGGAAGTATTTTTTTATGCAAAAGAAAAATAATAAAAAGTTATAAAACTTTAAGGTGTAACTTTGTTAAAAAGATTAGAATGAATAATAAACGTGCATTTTGATTGATTAACACAGAATAATTGTGGCAATAAGTCGAAAATTGCGATATAATTAATTTACCATGATGTAAAGGTATAATACTATTATTTATGCATTGTTGAAGGATAAATAATAGGTATTGACCTCAGTTACCTGTGAAAGGAGAGAGAACTATCAGGGAAATTCATTGACTAAACATGTTAGTAACGTAAACAAGTATTTGAACTGGTTCTTTTTTACATTTGGCTTTATCATGCTGCTTGCCGGAATTATAACAAAAACAATTGCTGAAAGTATTATTCCACTTTCAGTAACATTGCTTTCAGCTTTTGTTGTCTTTTTTTTAAGATATAAGAAAAAGGAAACTGCGGCAAGCATTGTGTTAGTTGCTTCAGCTGTGATACAAGTTCTTCCTTTAATGTTAATGCCAGATGTTAGTGTTTTTGTATTAGCGATACTGCCAATCAGTGTAGCGGCTTTATATTTAAATAAATGGATTTTTGCCAGTGTAGGTATTCTGATTAATATCGTTACAATTGCTTTACAACTTTTAAATCCAGCTTCTGATATGGTAAATAATTTGTTTGCAGATATCATTCAAATCCTTATAACAATTATCTTATTTTTATTAGTAAGAGCTGGTGCAAAGCTGATAAGAGATGCAAATGAAAATGGAGTTCAATTAAAGATATTATTAGATCAGTTGCAAAAAACGATGGATACAGTCAAAACAAATACTTCTGTTTTAAACGCGGATATTTCCAGGGGTAAAGAGAATATTGAAATTGTTCGCCAAATAAGCAATTCCATCGCTGCAGCGACTCAGGATATTTCTACAGGTATTGTTAGTCAGAGTGAAAGTGTTTCTCAGATTAACCAAACGGTAAAGAAAGCAGATGAGAAAATATCGGAGTTAATAGATTTTTCAAATCAACTGGAAAGCGTTACTACCAATACCAGTCATGTTGTGACAGAAGGAGTTCATAATATTAATACCTTGGACAGGCAAATGGAGATTATTAATCAGGCCGTTACATAATCTGTAGAGACCGTTCAGGAATTATCCAGAAATATGGATGAAATATATGATTTCTTATCCGGAATTACCCATATTGCAGAACAGACCAATTTGCTTGCCTTAAATGCAGCGATTGAAGCGGCCAGGGCTGGAGAATCAGGTAAAGGTTTTGCGGTTGTTGCAGGAGAAGTTAAACAATTGGCAGAGCAAAGTTCATCAATCGTAGAACAGATTAATCAAATCATACATCAAATAAAGAATAAAACGAAAAATGTTTTCGATGAAGTAAGTAAAGGTCAGGAAGCGACTCAGGATGGAGAAAAAATTGTAAAAAGTGTTAATCAAAGTTTTGAAATGATACAAGATTCTTTTAAAAATATAAATCAATATATTTTTGACGAAGTTAGCAGAATTGAAAATATTGCAGACTTATTTTCTCATATTGATCAAGAAATAGATCGCATCGCAAATATTTCTGAGGGACATGCTGCTGCAGTAGAGGAGCTGCTGGCGACAATACAAGAGCACACTTCCAATATTGAAATGATGGATCGTTTAATGCAAAACATTAAAGATTCCAGTAATAATTTGAAACGGTTATTCAATAATAACATGATTGATGGTTTTTAATGATTAAAAAACTAGAATCCGTAATAAATTAGACAGTCCCTTTACAGATAGAAAATTAAAAGACAGAGTTCTAAAGAAACTCTGTCTTTTAATTTATCCAAAATGCAGATCAAAGGAATTTTTATTTTTTATCAAGGAAAATATTTGCTTAAAAATACATCTTTTTTAAATTCATATGTCGTAAACAGAAAAAATTTGTTAAAATAATTAATTATAATAATATCAAATAATCTTGATAAAAATAAAGTACTTTTTTATTTGGTATTTTGGAAAAAGTTCGTACTATACTTAAAGCATGTAGGGAGTTTTGGCTATGAAAGAAAGGCTTGGTCTTAAATCCAACATATTAATCGGTTCCTTATTATTTGGATTGTTTTTTGGGGCAGGAAATCTAATTTTTCCTGTTTATATGGGTCAATTGGCTGGCCAAAAGACATTAGAGGCGACAGTCGGTTTTTTAATAACTGGAGTGGGACTTCCACTATTAGGTGTTATTGCTTCTGCCCTTTCGAAAAGTGACAGTTTATTTGATATGGCGAAGCCAGTCAGCAAAGCCTATTCGGTATTTTTTACGTGTATGCTGTACTTGACGATAGGGCCTTTATTTGCGATTCCTCGTACGGCCAGTGTAGCTTTTGAGGTGGGATTAAATCCTTTTGTTCCAAAGGAATATCTTCAGCTTGCTTTATTTATATTTTCATTTCTTTTCTTTGCCATGACGCTTTATTTTTCCCTTAAACCTTCCAGAATTCTTGATTGGGTGGGGAAATATCTTACACCAGTTTTTTTGCTTCTATTGTCGGTATTAATTTTTGCTGTCTTTTTAAAGCCGATGGGACAAGCAAACCAATACGAAGCTCAGGGTGCTTATGTTCAAAAGGCATTTTTTACTGGTTTATTAGAGGGCTATAATACAATGGATGCCTTAGCTTCCCTGGCTTTTGCTATTGTCATTATCTCCAATATTGAAAAGCTGGGGGTTAGAGATTCTAAGAGAAAGGCCATAGAAACAGCTAAATCAGGCCTGGTTTGTGTGATAGGAATGGGTCTTATTTATACCTCCTTAGCTTATATGGGAGCTACAAGCTTAGGGGCTGTCGGCAGAGCTTCAAATGGCGGGCAGATTATGTCTTTGGTCAGTGAACATTACTTTGGCAATACAGGCAAGATTTTATTAGCTGCTATTGTAACGGTTGCCTGTTTAAAGACAGCGATTGGTTTAATTACTTCCTGTTCCCAGATGTTTAGCAGGCTGTTTCCAAAGTCTTTGTCTTACAATCAGTATGCGGTTTTCTTTACGATAATATCTTTTATAATTGCTAATTTTGGTCTTAATAAAATAATTCAGCTTTCTATACCGGTGTTGATGTTTTTATATCCGCTGGCTATTGTATTGATTGTTTTATCATTGCTTTCTCCAGTGCTAAATAAAGCTGAAGAAGTTTATAAGTGGACAACAGTTTTGACAGTCTTTGCATCCTTCTTTGATTTTTGTAATGCACTGCCAGATGTAATAAAGAAGACTGTTGTAATCAACAGCCTGATAGAATTTGCCAGAACTTATCTGCCAGGTTTTAATATTGGATTTGGCTGGCTTATTCCTGCCCTGGCTGGCTTTATCACAGGATTTACCTTATGGAAAGTCCGGGGAAGAAGTTTGGAACAATGATTTTAATATCTAATAAAAATAAGGACATCTAAAACGAATAAAAGCCCCCTATGCCTTTAGAGGAATAAGGGGCTTTTTCATAAAACTTAAGTTTGAATAAAAGAGGCTAAAGTTGGCAGACTAGATAATGTTATTATGTTTTCTTAAAAGATTGGCGATATATGAAATACAGCACAAATATTAAAAGCAACATAATTTGTCTGATAATTGTATTTTTGCTGTAAAAAAGCTTGTAAATGTGTTACGATTATAATTAATCTGAAAATTATTTAAAAAGGGGATGATGGCTTTATGAGTGAAATGATTAATAACCGTGAGTACAGGCAAAAAGTATTAAAGGAACTCATTACTGAACTGCATAATGGCAAAAGTGTTGATGAAATTAAACCTAGGTTTGAAGAACTCATTCAAGGCATTTCAGCTGCTGAAATTGCTGAAATGGAAAAAGCTTTAATTATGGAAGGTATGCCTGTGGAAGAGATTCAAAGACTTTGTGATGTTCATGCAGCAGTTTTTAAAGGCTCCATTGAAGAAATCCACAGACCTCAGAAACCCGAAGAAGTGCCAGGGCATCCCGTTCATACGTTTAAACTTGAAAATGAAGCCATCAGAAAACTTGTAAACACTGAAATTAAGCCGCAATTAGAGCGCTATAAAAATGGTGAAACGGATAGTCTTAAGGCGCTTAAAGAGGGCTTTGAAAAGCTTTGGGAGATTGACAAACATTATTTGCGAAAAGAAAATTTATTGTTCCCCTATCTTGAAAAATATGGAATCACCGCACCACCTAAAGTCATGTGGGGCGTGGATGATGAAATCCGAGAAGGTATTAAAGAGATAAGAAGCAGCCTTTCAAATCATACCATTGATTTGGGAAAAGCAGAGGAAACCATTAATAAAGTCATGGAAATGATTTTTAAAGAAGAAAATATTCTTTTCCCCATGGCTTTAGATAGTCTGACGGAAGACGAATGGCTTGAAATTGTCAATGCCAGCAAAGAATTTGGATATTGCTTGATAAACCCAAAAGGAGAATGGAAGCCTGCACGGGTAGATATTGCAAAGAAAGAGCAAGCAGAAGGCAATCAGCCTGTGGGAGATAAAGGTTATATCGAGTTTGACGCAGGATGTATGACAGCAGAAGAAATCAATGCCTTATTGAATACTTTGCCCATTGATATTACTTTTGTGGACAAGGATGGTGCTGTTAAATATTTTACTCAGGGAAAAGAAAGGATATTTGCCCGCCCCAAGACCATTCTTGGAAGGCAGGTGCAAAACTGTCATCCCCCAGCAAGTATGCATATTGTAGAAAAAATTGTGGAAGATTTAAAAGCAGGACGAAAGGATCATGAGGATTTCTGGATTAAGATGGGCGATAAATATGTTTTTATCAGATATTTTGCTGTAAGAAACAAAGAAGGTGAATTCTTAGGTATTATCGAAGTCACACAAGATATTGCACCGATACAAAAAATTACAGGTGAAAAACGCCTTCTTTCGGAAGAATAATTGCATAGAGGATATGACAGGCTTTCCGCTACTGGAGTATATCCGGAGCTGGAAAGCTTTTTTATTTTAAATGATTATCCTAAGCGCAGGAACTATCCTGAAGATTTATTATTTAAGGTTAATTTAAGATAGATCAAAGTTAGATTAAAGTTTAATGTTTTATACTATAGCTGAGGTGATGAAAATGTTAATTAAGTTGCAGGGCATAAAAAAGGCCTTTGGAGAAAAAAAGATTTTTAATCATCTGAATCTGGAGATTAAAAGAGGGGAAATCTTTGCCTTAATAGGACCAAATGGGGTTGGTAAAACAACCCTTATGCGGAGATACTTAACTGGGATAGGGATTTTGAAGGGGAATATTTAAAAGAAGAGGGCATAAAGATTGGCTACTCACCTGAAACACCTGTCTTTCCTGAAATTTTAAGTGGACGTCAGGTTTTAGAATACTACATGGAGGTAAGAGGCTTTGATAAATCTTTCTACAGAAAGGAAAGTGTCAGGTTAATGGAGAAGGTTGGTTTATCCTTAAAAGATACCCGTGTAAAAAATTATTCCAAGGGCATGAAGCAAAGACTTGCCGTGGCGCAGGCTTTGATAGGGGATCCGGATTTGCTGTTACTGGATGAACCTTCTGCAGGGCAAGATTTTTTAGGACAGCAGCAAATGCAGGATTTAATTGCAGAATTAAAAAAGGACAAAAAGGGTATTTTGCTGAATTCACATTTACTTTATGATGTCGAAAAGGTTGCGGACAGGGGCATTATCATCATGAATGAAAAGATTTGCAGGGAATTTACAAGAGATGATTTTAAAAAAATAAGTCTGGCAGATATGTTTTTAGAACTGGCAAAGGAGGTTCGTTATGAAGGCAGTTATTAAACTACATTTAAAAGAAAATATTAAGAAAAATTCTTTCATTATTTTTGCTGTTTTAGGAAGCATTGTAACTTTAGTTGTCTTATCTCAGATGCAGTTTACTGTTAATGGGGTTCAGGCAACTTCAGACTATGCAATTTACGGAATACAGTGGAGAATTCTTTCGCTTATGGCGTCTCTGGCTGGCGTTGCCTTATCAATGAATGTTATATCTAATCATAAGGAAGGCAGTAAAAGGGAGCTTTTAAAACTCCACGGTTTACCTGTTTACAAACAATATCTAAGCTTAATATCCGGCAATCTAATCGTTACATCAATTATGGCTTTAATCCTTTGTACGGGTCTGTTTATTCAAATTCTGATAAAAGGCGGGAATATGACGGTTTCGGGTATTTTGGCAGGAGTATTTTTCTATTTATTAACCATCACATGCGCAACACTTTTTGTATCCTTGTTCACTTTAATATTTCCGCCAGTTGAGGATGCCTTGCTTGAGATATTAGCCATTGCGCTGGGCAGCCTGAGAGGGACTTTGCAGTTGATTGTTGGCAATATGGGTGGTTTATTTGGCACAGTGACAAGCTTTTTTCTGAAACTTATCCCTCCTTTAGATGCTTTTGGTCAATTGACAAGAGACTTTTTTATGGACAGTTTTTCGGATTACCGGACCCTTTTTAGCTGTTTGTTTTACCTTTGGGCATTGACGGGCATCAGTTACTTTTTGACCAGGGTGGTGACAAGAAATGAAGATTAAACTGATTTATTTATTCATAGGGCTGCTTTTGTTGTTTCTTTTATTATTATCAATGCAATCTTTTTAATTATTTTAGGGGTAATGCTTTTATTTGTCCCTAAAGGGGTCAATTTAATGGACTTTGTTCCAATGGAAAATCCAATCAATCCGGATGATTTAAATTGGGAGGCAATCCATGAGCTTGGTGGCTATGGAATGGTTATTGATAATGAGGGAAATATAATTAAAAGATATTATCAGGAAGAAGATAAAAAAAGTTACACTTATCAGGAATTAATGGACTTATTTAACCTCAGAAGAAATGATAAAACGACTTTTTCCTATAGTACTGTAGATAATAATAAACTGCTTATCGTTTACCCTTCTTCGATGATGACAGCAACACCCACGATAAATGCAAGAGCACTGCAAAAGACAAGTCCTCATTATATTCAATTGGTTTTTATTTTTGCCTTATTAATTTATATCTTTTTGGTATATATCATCATCAGTATATTGACAAAAAGATTGAAAAAAGAATTCAACTTAATAAAAGCCGAAGAAGATAAAAGAAAAAGCCTCTTTTTCAGAGGTTTAGCCCACGATGTTAAAACCCCCCTGTCAACGGTGATTACTTATTCAAAAGCCCTTGAAGATGGCATTGTCGATAAAAGTGAGTTAAAGAACTATTATGAAGTGATTTATAAAAACGGCATTTTATTAAAAGAAAGAATCGACAATATGTTAAGCCTTACAACCTTAGGGGACGAGGGTATCTTTTCACCGCAAGAAGCTGACCTTTTAGAAGAAATAAGACGTTTTATAGGAGATAATTATTCCTGGTTTGTTAATCACAAGGCCGGCATTCATATAGAATTTAGTGATGATGCCCGTTTTATTACCCGTTATGATAAAAAACTCTTTATAAGATTATTGGAAAACCTGCTTCAAAACAGTGTTTATCATAACAATAAGCCAGTGAATATTTTTATTGAATGGGAAAATAAAGAACGATGTTTAATCATTTATGATGACGGCGTAGGCGTACCAGAAAAAATAAGACCTTATATGTGGGAGCCTATGGTGACAGGAGAAGAAAGCCGAACAGGTGAAAAATTAAGAGGCATGGGCCTGGCAAATGTAAAGAAAATTGTAGAACTTCATGGCTGGAAGATAGAGTATGATGATGGGAAGTTTAAAATTAAAATAAAGCAAAGATAGATGAAGGGTCAGTGGTGATAAAATAAAAAGCTCATATTTGTATGAGCTTTTTTAATTGACAACTATATCGGATGACGATATAATTAAATGATCCTATGCTGGATATGTTCATATTTGAAACTATTCAACTTATTGAACAACTTGAGCAGATTATCTTAGCCAGTGAAAAAGTCAATGGCTTTGATTTACATGCAATAAATGAGATATTTCGAACCATGCATACAATAAAAGGTTCATCGGCTATGATGATATTTAATAATATTTCTACGGTTTCTCATAGTATGGAGGATATATTCTACTTTTTGCGGGAAGAAAATTCAGAAAATATAGAATGGCCTAAACTTTTTGATTTGGTTTTAGAAGTTGTAGATTATATAAAAGATGAAATAAATAAGATTAAAAATGGTGATGACACGGCCACTAGTCCTGAAAAGTTATTGGAGGAACTAAAGAATTACTTGTTCAGTTTAAAAAGTCAGAATAAGAGTACAAGTATTGAACAGGGAAAGCAGACAGAAGAAAAAACTCAGAATTATATCGATCCAGATAAAATTACACCCAATCATTATCAATACGCCTATAAAGCAACAATATTTTTTGATGAAGGCTGTGAAATGGAAAATATCAGGGCATATACAATTATCCATAATATTAAGGACATGACAGATGATTATTACTTTTTCCCTGAGGATATTATGGACAATGATGATACCTGCGAGCAAATACGTAAGGAAGGTTTCACAATATACTTAAAAACGGATAAAAGCTACGAAGAAATGCATGCATTCTTTATGAAAACTATATTTCTCAGAGATTTAGAATTAAAAGAATTGGAAAATGATGATGAGTTCAAACGATTTAGCAAAACAAAAGAAGCTGAAGGTAGCATTGTTTTAGCCAGTGATCCGGTTAAAACTCCCAAATTAGTGGATGAGGAAAAAGTTGATAATGGTAAAGACAGACAAGTAGCTGCGACAACACAAAGCTTTATAAGTGTTAACGTAACTAAATTAGATCAGTTAATGGATTTAGTTGGAGAGATGGTTGTTGCAGAAGCAATGGTTATTCAAAATCCGGATTTACAAGGATTAGAGCTGGACAATTTTCACAAAGCGGCCAGGCAGTTAAATAAGATTACAAATGTTGAGAAGCTTACTTCTAATGCTGAAGAAATATTAAAATTTATTGATGAAAAGGTTTCGCCAGATTACGATATGTTGGAGCAAACTGGAGAACAGTATGATCAGGATGCTCACTTTGTAAAAACTTTGACCGAAGATTTTGCAACTGCTGCTTCTCAAATTGCAGATTCTATTGAAAGCATTGTTAAATCGATTGAGCAAGTGGCTGCTACCGTGGAAGAAGCCAATGCATCTTCTCAGGAAATCAGCAGCAACGCCTCAGAATCAACAAGAGCTCTGGAAGAAGTGGCAAAAACAGCACAATCACAGGCAGAAATGGCTGAAAAACTAATGCATCTGGTAGAGAAATTTAGAGTTTAGGCAGAGGAATTCATTTTTTAAATATAAATATTTAAAGATTTAAACCCTTGATATGGCTTAGCCTATCAAGGGTCTTTTATTTAAAGAAAATATTTAGCAGGGATTTATGGTTTTTGACTACTAAAAAGTTAAAAAAGAAATTTGAAAAAATTTATGGGGTATCTCAAGTAAAAATTCTTGAAAAAATTTTTAGTTAAAATCAGACTTAAATGGTAAATGAAATAACTGTACAATGTACGCTAAATATTCTGTATATTATAATTGCTTTAAAATAATACAATAGATTATGACAAGTTTAACAGTAAGCAAAGAACAATGCTGTTAATTTTTATTGCATCAATCATTTTTCATAATTATTGATACAAAATTAAATGGTAGCATCCGTATAGTTATTTAAAGATTATAAGGAGTGAGATGATTGAAAAGGTCATGGGCTATTTTTTAGGTTATATTGATAAAAGTGGTCTTTATGTTATAAAGCCTCGGCTTGAACATGCATCGTCATTCCAAAATGGTTATACCTTAGGAGAATGGGTAACTGCTTTTAACAGTAATTTGACCAGGATTATCATTGCAGAAGGAGATAAAATGATTTTTGCATTGAGGAACAAATTGTATTATGGATATTTTATAATTTTATTTTTATCAACTCTTTGAGAGATAAGATTTAGAAAGTTATCTAAATCTGCTTGATTTTTAAAACATCTTTTTGGAATAAGTAATAACATTTTTAAATTAGTAATTCTTTCAGACGATAAAGGTTTTTTTCGGATGTTGATTTAAAACTAATTTCAATTAAAGCAGGGAAATCTATGATCTGAAAAACCTCGTCCCAATTGAGATGATTAAGGGTATTTAAGTCAAGGTTTTTAATAATGATTTTATCCTTATTAAAATTTATATGGATTAATGGCTCTGTTGTTTTATGATTCATCATTTTCTTCTTGCGAGATAAATAAGCAATAAAAAATACAAGAATACTGTACACTGGAAGAAGTAATGGCCAAAGTCCGATAATTAATGTTATAGCGATTCCTAAGTCAAAGAGAATAGATGGTGATGGGCTTTTTAAAATAGTATCAAAAATGATTACTTCAACAGAAGCAGTTATCAATATGCCCAGAAGTATGCGTAACATAGCACTGATGCAAAGGGCAGGGATTGCTTTTAAGTGTTTATGTATGTTATAAAAGGTATATTCTTTAATATCCTCTATATTAAGGCGTAGTTCAATGGTTAAATGGTTATCCATATTTTTTCTCCTAAATATACATACTATTAATTTTATTATAAATAATTTTTTGCTTATCTCAAGTAAGAATATCTAATAAGGCATTAATTTGTTGCAGACTCCTCTGGCGAATTTCCTTGTTTGCGATTGACAGATTTTAAAAATTTATAATAAAAGCAAAGGTAGAAAAGAATTAAAGTAAAAACTGCTACAGCTATCCATTCAGGTCCTTCTGTTGGTGTGAGCATGACCGAATCCTGCAGGTAATTCCATGCAAAATGAAATCCAATGCAGCTCCACAGGCTGTTTGTTTTAAGATACAGGACGGATAAATATATGCTTATGACAAAGGTGCCTGAGAGCATCGTCAGGCTTGCCTGAGGATTAACCAGGTGCATAATCATGAAAAAGAATGATGAAATAATGACAGCCGGGATATTTGAACCTGCTCTTTTTATATTTGAGAGAATATAACCCCTAAAGTATAATTCTTCACTAAAAGCGACTAAGACATAGAAACTCAGTAAAGATAAACTGCTTATATTGGACCTGTTCGGTAATATATCAAGCTTTGTGCCCTCAAAAAATAAACAATAGAAATATACTGCGATTAAACTGATAAGAAAAGATATTAGAGCATATGCTAAACCTTTAATGAATAAAGATAAGCTTTCTTTTGAAATTTTAAGACCAAAATCGTGGAGCTTTTCTTTATCAAAGAAGAAAATGCATATTAAAACAGCCAGAGTAAGACCTATATTGAAAGATGATCTTTTTATAAAAGGAATAAAGTTTATTAAAAGCAGAACGACTATTAAGGCAGCAATCGTCGTTATAAATAATCGCAAAATTTTAATCATTACTTTTGAGATGGTTAATTCATTTTTTCCCATTTTTTTCTCCTTTCAAAAGAATAAATGATGATACGATAAGAGAATTAGGATTGTTATGAATTATTGAAATTTTATATTAACATAAAAATT
>Ga0134098_1001765_pt1 | contig 16980 bp, 14 predicted proteins | sample 9_3taG_FD_94456 | JGI IMG/M metagenome (GOLD analysis project Ga0134098, IMG submission 94456) | Switchgrass degrading microbial communities from high solid loading bioreactors in New Hampshire, USA - 9_31_10_142_A3 metaG | ecosystem: Engineered > Bioreactor > Semi-continuous > Anaerobic >... | reverse complement strand
TTCTCAAAGGCAGTTAGGTCTTACCCTAACTTTCTTTTGAGCCCTTGCGCTATTTAATTTTCAAGGTTCGAGGCTAATCTTTGCTATTTAACCTTTGCTGTCTAATCTTTTTGCTTTCGATATTTTCCATGCCCTTTAGCTTTCTGCTTTTCACGCCGTCATAACACCGCTAAAGGTTTTTGCTGTCATTTTATATATTTAAAGCATTTCCCTCGACGTCTCTCCCTGCTGTCAATGCCTTATTAGCCTTTTTCTTTGCTGTTTTGCCCTTGTCTTATTCTTTAAAGGCTTTACGATTGCTGTCGGATTTTCTTGCTTTTCGTCGAAAATGGTTCCGCTTTTTCAGAAGGCATAAGGCCAATCTCAAAAGCGTTTTTTCATTATATCAGCTATTTTACCCGTTGTCAAACGCCTTTTTATTCCAAAACCGTTAGGGGTTAGCCCCTATATACATAAGGTTTAGGAATTGCCTTGAAAGCCTTGATTTTCTAGGCTTTGTGGCGTTTCTCCGGTTTTGCGCGGCGAAGTCTAGTATAGCACGCAACTTTCTCTTTGTCAAGCACTTTTTTTAGTTATTTCTTTCCTGTCCAAAAAGGCTCATTTGGGGTTAAAATGGTTTATTCCACAAGCCTTCTTTTAGACTTTTGGACTCATAACCCTAAACCCTCGCGAAAAACACTAAAGGAAGTCACTTATCTTCTTTTTGGGTTTTTGAAACTTAAATCATAAACCCAAGTAAAAACACCAAAAGAAGTTTCAAGACAGCTGTTGTATTATTGCAACCAAACCTTTGACATCCTTGTGTGTTTTATCTAATGCCTTTTTTATTCCTGGCAAATGTTTTATGCCATACCAAAAAACCACTATTGCGAAGCCGCAACAGTGGTTATTATACCTGCTTTGTGTCAGTTTGTCAAGCACAAATTTAAAAATTTCGACATAATTTTTATTCCTCGCTAAGAACCATGGCGATGTAAAAGCAAAGGATAAATACTAAAATTCCTACTATAACTGACGCGGGGTTTATAAACGCCTTATTCACATTTGCCAGTACCGCGACGGGCGAGGCAAGTATTAGCCCTGTTATTCCAAAGAATGTGGGGGTTTTAAATTTTAAAAACAGCCATTCTATAATTTTTGCAATCAGGAATATGCCTAAAAGTATCCCGATACCAAAGGGAATCAGGATTGCGCATGTGGATATTATGCCTTCTATATTAAATGATAAAACCGCCTTAATAAATGCGTTTATGGTTTCAATGACGGGCTCGTAATAACCCATAAGCATTAGTATCATAGAGCCGCTGACGCCGGGGATTACCATTGTGGCAGAGGCGACAATCCCGACAAAGAATAACTTTATAACAAGTATTGCTGAAATTGATAAGCTTGCGTTGCTTCCCCCTCCCCCTAAAAAAGGCACGGCCGCAACTAAAGCAAATAAAATCAAAAATACTGCCGCTCTCTCAATTGTGATTTTTTCCCCTTTTATCTTTTTTAATATGGAAGGAAGGCCGCCTAAAATCAGGCCGCAAAAAGCAAGGGAAGTCTGCATGGGGTAGACTTTAAACATAAACTCTATTAAAAAGGACAGACACGCAATCCCCGCTACGGCGCCTATACCATAGGGTATTAGAGTTAAAACGCTTTTTTTGAAGTCTTTAAATATGTTGGTTACCGCGCTTATGATTTTGTCGTAAACCCCCATGGAAAGGGCGATTGTGCCGCCGCTGACCCCCGGGATTATGTTGGCAACCCCGATTAACAAACCTACAAACAGGTCCTTTGCCCATTTTGTTATCATAACTATCCCCTTTTTAGTTTTTAATTAACAATATGTTCCAATTTTAAAAATATTAATAAAAAAGGCTGCAAAAAGCGCAGCCCTTTTAATTTTTCAATTTAATTATTTCGCGTCAACTTCTGCAGCGTGTTTTACTAAATCCACAACTTTGTTGGAATAACCCCATTCGTTGTCGTACCAAGCAACTAGCTTAACAAAGGTTGGGTTTAGCTGGATGCAAGCGTCAGCGTCAAAGATTGATGTTCTTGGGTCATGGATGAAGTCAGAAGATACAACCGCGTCTTCTGTGTATCCTAATATGCCCTTTAATTCGCCTTCGCTAGCTTCTTTAACCGCTGCCTTGATTTCTTCCATTGTGGTTGGCTTTTCAAGACGGCAGGTTAGGTCAACAACGGATACGTCAACTGTTGGCACGCGGAATGCCATACCTGTTAGTTTGCCATTTAGTTCAGGAATAACCTTTCCTACTGCTTTTGCAGCGCCTGTTGAGGACGGGATGATGTTAGCTGCAGCTGCCCTTCCGCCTCTCCAGTCTTTCTTTGAAGGGCCGTCAACGGTCTTTTGGGTTGCTGTTGTAGCGTGAACAGTTGTCATAAGACCTTCAACGATACCGAATTTTTCATGGATTACCTTAGCAAGGGGCGCTAGGCAGTTTGTTGTACATGAAGCGTTGGAGATAACGGTCATGTCCTTTGTGTATTTGTCATGGTTTACGCCCATAACAAACATCGGGGCGTCTTTTGAAGGAGCGGTGATGATAACTTTCTTAGCTCCTGCCTGGATATGTTTTGACGCTTGTTCAACGGTTGTAAACACGCCTGAAGATTCAATGATGTATTCAGCGCCAGCTTCTGCCCATGGGATTTCTTCGGGGTTCATCTTGTTGTAAACTTTGTATTCTTTGCCGTTTACAATAAGTGTATCTTCTGTTGAAGATATTTCACCCTTGAATTGGCCATGAACTGTGTCATAACGGAGCATATATACCATATAATCCGCTGTGATGAATGGGTCGTTGATTGCTACGATATCGATTTTTCCAGTTTCTAATGCTGCCCTGAATACAAGTCTTCCGATACGTCCGAAACCGTTAATACCTGCTTTTACCATTGTAAAAAACCTCCCTAAAAAATTTTGTTTATGAAACGGTGATTGATTTAATCACCGGTTTATCAACTGGTGTTTGCCCGTCAGGCCGCACTTTTGTTTTAGCAAGCCCGTCTAACACGTCAAACCCTTCTGTCATCATGCCAAAGGCGGCATAATGCCCGTCAAGATGGGGGGAATCTTTGTGCACAATAAAAAACTGGGAGCTTGCGCTGTTTGGGTCCCTTGTGCGCGCCATGGATATTGCCCCGCGGACATGTTTTAAGGGGTTTGGCACCCCGTTTGCCAAAAACTCGCCTTTTATGGTTTCGCTAGAGCCGCCCGTTCCGTTTCCAAGGGGGTCGCCGCCTTGTATCATAAACCCTTCGATAATTCTATGGAATGTAAGCCCGTCGTAAAAGCCTTGTTTTGCAAGTTTTATGAAATTTGCCACCGTTTCCGGCGCGTACTGGGGGTACAGCTCAAATTTCATTTGTTTTCCGTCTGCCATTGTAATTGTTATCATTAAGTTTCCCCCTTTTGGGGATGTACCTTTGTTAAAACTTTCACAATTTGCATGGTACATCCTTCCTCAAAATAGTATTATATCTTTATACCCTGATTATTGCAAGCATTTTTTTAAAATGTGCTTTTTATTTTTAAAGCTTTGGAGGTTTTAATAAAATAAACCTTTATTTTTTACGGATTTTCATTTATTTTATCCTTGATTTTAATTTTTTATATACGGGGGATTAATATTGACTAAAGACTTTAATGGTAGGGCTAAAAAGATAACCGGAAAGAAAATAGGTTTCTTGGAAAACCAAATAAAAGGAATGAATTAACCCCGCAGTTTATTTAATAAACCAACGCAAATATTGACATTTCTTTTCCTGTTTTGTATAATACTTACAAGCAAAATTGTAAGGAGTTGGTTTTATGAAAAAATTTTTATCAGGATTTATAGCAGGCATACTTATTACAAGCATATTTTCCGTATTTGCTCAAAATGCCATAAAAAAAGCATATTTTAATGATAATATAACTATAAAAGTAAACGGTGTAAAACAAGATGTTCAAGCATTATCCGTTATTTTAGAAGGAAGTGATAATGCGTCAACATATTTGCCGCTACGTAAAACAGCAGAATTGTTAGGTAAGGATATAAACTGGGACGCTGATACTAATACTGCTGATATTGTGGAGAAGAAAGTCGATGTAAGTCCGAAAATTGAAACATTTGTTGATGAATACGGAGTTAAAGGTGAAATAATAGACGGTGTAAAATGGGTAAATGTCTGTTCTATAAGCGATGCTTTTTTAGGAAAAGTAGGTAATATTGAATACGACTATAATAAGCAAACATTAGTTTATATTGAAATTATCTTACCAAATCAACAATCAATTTATTTAAAGAATATTGAAAATCGTTTGTTAAGCGATGGAGGATTGGGTATAAAATACAATTATTATATTAACGATATACTACCTTTAATTGCTAAAAATTAAGATATATTTGTAACTACGCCATTTTGTATCGTTATTATCTTGCCATCTGCTGTTGTAAAAGTACCATTTACATTGTTTATTTTAATCGTATTCGCAGATGTGAAATCTACTGTTTTGTCATATGCACTCAAAAATCTGTTACCAAAGGCATATAAATTTATATTACTAACTCCATTTTCTACTGCAAATATAGGATTTCCATTATAATATAAAATTAAATCAGAAAAACGTTGTTGACTTTCAGAACTATTACACCACAATCCATGTTTCTGATTTGAACTATTATAACTTTGTATTCCGTTTTCTGAAATTATTGTCCTCGCATTTCCTTCTTCTCCTGTTGCAAATGTTCCATGTATTTCTGCTTCACTTGCAGTAACCTTTCCCCCTTGAGTTACTCTAAACGGGGCAGAATTTCTATTTTCATATGTTTCGCCCGCCCATATTCTTATGGAATTATCATTACTTCCTTCATTTGTAATACCTGCCCTGTTTACTCTTATTGTTGCATTTTCTGCAACAACATTACCGTTCCTATCAACATAAAATACTTCATTGTTGTAACTACCATTTCCGTTGCCTTGTTTTATAGAAAAAGGATGTTGATTTGAGCTATCGTTTGTTGTTATATCAATTTTAATTCTTTGATTTTTACCTTCCAAACTTAAGCCTTGCCCTGTTAAAATGTACCTGTATGTCAACCAGTTGTCTGTTGTTCCAACAATGCCTTTTGCATTTAATTTCACCGCTTCGCCATTACTTGCGGTTGGCGTTGTAATTGACCTGTCTATTTCAATTTCCGAACCTGTTTTTATATTTGTCTTGCTTGTATCTATTGTTTCGTCTTTCTTTATTACATTACCTTTTTCTTTATCATATTCCTTATATTTATCCCGTTCGTTATTTGCTGTTTTAGACTTATCATATGCTTTTCTTTGAAGATTGAAAAACCACCAATCAGCAGATTTTAATTCTGTGTCGGTTGTGCTTGTTGCAGATATAATGGGTTTTTTCTATATTAAACAAAAAAGTGAAGTTTTTAAACTTCACTTTATGTGTTTGAATTTTCGGTTTGTTCTTCCCCGTCCTCGGCGATTTCGGGAGGTTTGGGGATGTATTCGTTCTCTATGAGGGCGAGTGTCTTTTCAGGATTGGGGATAAAATATGAGATATTGTCAATGGTTCTGGGTTCCCCAGGAAGGGTATGGGTTTTTATGTTTTCCCGGGGGATATTTAATACCACGTTTCCGTAGTTTAGAATGTCAAGGGGGCTCATATTGGTTTTTATGTCGTCGCTAATTGAGTCCAATATGTCGGGGATTTTAGTCACATTTGAAAGTTTTAGTTTTTGGTCGATTAAGGCGAACAAAAGCTGCTGCTGCATTTTTATCCTGTCCAAATCCCCCATGGCGTAACCGCGGTACCTTACAAGCTGTTCCGCCTTATTCCCGTCTAAAATCTGTTCCCCGGGTTTTAGGTCAATCCTTAAATTCTGAACGGGGTCAATATGGTACATGCGCTGGGGAATATTAAATTTTACGCCGCCTAAGTGGTCGACTACTTCCCTGAAAGCGCTTGTGTTTATAACCACATAATAGTTTATGGGAAGGCCTGTTACCTCTTTTACGGTCTTTAGCGCCTGTTCTTCTTTGCCTATGGAATAGGCTTCGTTTATTTTGCAAAACCTTTTTCCTATTTTAACCCGCGTATCCCTTGGGACGGACAAGACATTTACCATGTTGTTTTTAGGGTCAATGGTAAAAAGCATTATCACGTCCGTGAGGTTTGCGGTATTGTCTATACCCATAAGTAGAATAGTTGCTTTTTTTTCTTCCTTTTTTACTACCTCAACTTCCTGTCCGGGGTCGCCCGTATCAAACATGGGCCTGTGTAAGATTTTTGCGGTAAAATAGCCCAAATAGCAGGAAAAGAGGGCAAAGATAACTAAAATGACTGTTAAGACTGCTTTTTTTATATTCACTTTATTTCACCTTCATATAATCAATCTGCTTTGGTATCCGCCATATCCCCGCCCGTTCCGCCGTTTTCAATCCGGTCAATCAGGCTTGAGATTTGCTCTGGGTCGTGAATGAAGTACCAAGCGCCGTTTGTCATTCTTGCCTCACCTGGAAGCGTTATGGTTTTTATGTTTTCAACACCTATTTTTAAAGCCGCGCCTGCTAGGGTTTTTGCATCCATTACAGTCATGTTGGTGGTTATGTTTTTGCTGACAATTTGATAGATTTCAGGCACTTTTGAGATATATTTCGGATTTAGCTTTTGTTTTATTAACTCTTGGAAAAATTCCTGCTGCACTTCTATCCGCTGATAGTCCCCTCTCGCGTAGTCGTGGCGGTATCTTACAAGCTGTTCCGCCTTTTTGCCGTCTAAAACCTGAAAACCTTTTTTAAGGTGGATGTGCAAGTCCTGATAGGGGTCATCATAGTCGTAGTCCCTTTTTAATTCAAACTCCACGCCGCCGAGGGCGTCGATAATATCCCTAAACGCTTTTGTGTCAATTGCGCAGTAATAGTGGATAGGTATTCCCAAAACTTCTTTTACGGCTTTTATAGCCCCGTCTTCTTTGCCGATTTTAAAAGCCGCGTTTATCTTATGGGTTTTTCCATTCACTTTAATTTTAGTATCCCGAGGTATTGAAATTACATTCACCTGATTTTTTGGCACGTTAACCATAAATACCATCATTACGTCAGTAAGCCCGCCGCTTACAACGTCCTTTCCTAAAAGCAATATGTTTGCTTTTAACTCTTTTTCCTTTTTGACGCTTATTTCATCTAATGTGCCTTCATTTACCGTGCCCGGGTTTATGGGTTTGTGGTTAATATACGCGGTCACATACCCGCCGAGGGCTGACAAAAGCGCCAAAACAATTAACATAAAAACGCTTGCGGACTTTTTTAGGGCTGTTTTTTCAAATTTCATTTTATTGCATCTCCAATATGTACTTTTGTCAAAAATTCATAGAGTGTAGTTAATTATATCACAAATTGCGGGGATGTAAAATACTTATGATAAATTTTTATTCTAGATTTTCTCAAATTTCTTGCCATTTACAGCCTAATATGCTATAATTCCCACAGTTTTTACAAAAAGGAGGGGTTTTGTTGGGAAAAAACGGCGGGTTGGGCATGAATAAAAAGCATAAAAGCATTTTAATCATAGCTTTAGGAATTATCCTAATTATATACGGGATTTTAAGTTTTTTTGTTATAAAAAGCGGCATAAGCCTGTATCCTTTTACTTCTGGCAGCTATTTTAAATCCATATCGTCAATATGCTTTGGCGCTCTTTTTTTAGCAATCGGGGTTTGGGCGCTGGCTGAATTCAAAGATGAAAGCGGCAAAGATGAAACAAATGAAAAAGCGCAAGATTGAAAAAAGGGGATTAAATCCCCTTTTTATTTTTTGCGGGCAAAAAAATAAAACACCCTCTTTTTTAGAAAGAAAGTGTTTTTATTGTGTGTTTTAATGGCGCACCCGACAGGAATCGAACCTGTGACCTACTCCTTAGGAGGGAGTCGCTCTATCCTACTGAGCTACGGGTGCAAAAAATTCAACATAATCATTTTAATTGCATTATCCCATTTTGTCAAGACTTAAATTTGGCTTTTTTCAAGGTTTTTTTATTGTCCGCTTTAAGTCATATTTACATCGACTTTATACGTATAATAAAATAGTAAATATTAATTTTTTGTGTTTGCAATTTCAACAATGCCGCGCTTTATGTCGCAAAAAAAATAAATTCAGTTTTTTGTTGCGACAAAATACTCAAAGCGCAAGTTGTATAATCTTAATTAGAACGCAATAACAAGGAAGGGGATAAAATGCCCGTTGTTTACGTTGACGTTTTATTTTTGGTCAATTTTTTCGCAAACTACATAATTTTGTTTCTGACAAGCAAGTTAGCAAAAATAAAACCGTCATACACAAGGCTCTTTTACGGGGCGTCCGTGGGGGCGCTGTACGCTGTGTGCATGTTTTTCCCATCCCTTTCCCCCTTATACAGCATTGTATCTAAATTTTTATTCTCGCTGGGGCTTGTTGCCATATCCTTTAAAATTAAAGACGTGATTTTATTTTTTAAAGTGCTGGGCGTTTTTTACTTCGTTTCGTTTGCGCTGGGCGGAGGGGCGTTTTTTTTATTATTCTTTACCGGAAGTGGCGCAAAACTGGGGGCGTTTATATCAAACGGGATTTTGTACATAAATGTTCCCCTTTACCTTTTGATTTTGTCAAGTTTTTTTGTACTCATCCTCATCCTTGTTTTGTCAAGGTTTTTTAAAACCATATTCAGAAGCGAGAATTTGCTTAAGGATTTGAGGATACAGGTTTTAGGGGAAATTGTGGATATAAAAGCCTTCATAGACACGGGAAACACCTTGCATGACCCCATTACCGACTCCCCCGTGGCGGTTGTGTGCTACGAAAAAATTAAGCCCTACATCCCTGAGGAGTCCCGCGAGGTGTTTGAGTCATCCGACGGGATTTCAAAGATTTTGGGAACGCATAGGCTGAATTTCAGGTTCATACCCTTTTCATCATTGGGGAAAGAGTCGGGAATGCTAATCGGGTTTAAGCCTGATTGCGCATGGATTGTGGATGATGACAAGGAAAAGGTCATTGAAAACTTAATTGTGGGGGTATATAACCGCCCCCTTTCTAAAGATGACAAGTACCATGCCATCATTGGCCCTGAGATTTTAGCGTAAGTAAAAATGTTTAAATAAAGGAGATGTTACTTAATGTTGCCACTTGATAAAATGAGGTTAAAACTCAAAATCCTTTATGCAAAGCTTTTGATTAAGTTAAAGCTAGGCCGTGAATTCATCCACTATATCGGCGGAAGCGACGTCCTTCCCCCTCCTTTGTCTAACGAGGAAGAAGCCCGGCTTTTGGCAAAGCTCAAAACAAACGACGCGTCAGTTAAGTCCACGTTAATTGAGCACAATTTGCGGCTTGTTGTATATATTGCCAGAAAATTTGAAAACACTTTGGTTAATTTGGAGGACTTAATTTCCATTGGCACTATTGGATTGATTAAGGCAATTAACACTTTCAACCCTGAAAAAAACATAAAGCTTGCCACCTATGCTTCCCGCTGCATTGAAAATGAGATTTTGATGTATCTTAGGAAAAACAATGCCTCAAAAGTGGAAGTGTCCTTTGATGAGCCCCTTAATGTGGACTGGGACGGGAATGAGCTTCTGCTTTCCGATGTTTTGGGAACGGATAATGATATTGTAAACCGCGACATTGATGATGAAATTGAAAAAGAGCTTTTGCAAAACGCCATAAAAAAGCTTTCAAACAGGGAAAAACAAATTATGCAGCTTAGGTTCGGGCTTTTGGGGGATGAAGAAAAAACCCAAAAAGAAGTGGCAGATATGCTGGGCATTAGCCAATCATATATTTCAAGGCTTGAAAAGCGGATTATAAACCGCCTCAAAAAGGAAATCGCCAGGATGATTTAATAAAAAAGGCCGTTTTGGAAAACCAAAACGGCCTTTTTTATTATTTTACCTCGAGAGGGGAGATTACAGGTGTCAGGTTTTTAATGTCGTTCCATACATAAAGCCTGTAGGTATATTTGGGGTCTAAATGCGGGAAATCCACCTGGCAGAACTGGTTTTTCACCGCGCTTTGTTTTTTGGTTATTATGCTGTAAAGTTTCCCGTCCGTGTCATATGCGGCCAATATGAATGTGGGGTTTAGGTTTTCTGCCGCATAGAAGTTATATGTCCTCTTTTCCCCGTCCTGGGTGAAGTTTGTGTATTCCAGTTTATTTACCTGCCGTACCCTGTGGTTGTTTACATAGAACTGTCCCGCGGGCGCGCCTGAACCGCCGCGGATGATGATTTTTCCGATATTTGACGGCACTGGGGCGCTGTCCCTGAACCTTGCGTTAAGGCAAATTGTTTTATATTCCTTTTCGCCTTTTTCGCGGGCATACGCGTTATAAGTTCTTGTTTCTAAGTTAATAATGGTTTTTACTTCGTAGGTCTTGTTCTTTTCATAGGGGACGCTTGAGGCCACAAAGGCGTTGTAATCGCGGTAGTCAAAGAACCCGTCGGTGTTAAAGCGGATTACAATCGCCTGGTGTCCCCAGTCGGAAACTTCGATGTTATTTGCGGTATAGCCTATAACACCGTCGATTTTATCCGCAAAGGGCCGAACTTCAAATTCTGTTACCACAATTCCCGTATTTATGCCCAACGGGCGGCTTTCAAAGCTGTTTGCGCTCGTCCACGGTTCCCCCGTGTTTCCGCTTGGGTACATATAAAACCAGTTAAGGTTGCACGGGCCGAGGAAGTAGATGTATAAATCGTGGGTTCCTTTTACTTCTTTTGTCACGTCCAAGGTTACGGTCTTGTATGTTTCCCATCCGCCCGTATTGTACCCTGCCCCTGTTGAGGCGATTGTGTTTTGCTCATCCAATGAGTCAATCCTAAACTCAATGCCGCAAAGGGGTTCGGGGCCTGTGTTTGTGGCAAAGCGGGCAACAATTTTTGAAATGCCATCGCCAAAATCAAAGTTTGAGTATTTTACCCAGTAGCCTGTGTTCATATAGCCTAAATTCTTTGTGCCGTCGGGGCAGTCGCTTAAGGTTAGGTTTTCACCATATCCTTCGTCAAAGTCTTCGGCCTGGATTAGCATGTTAACCGCACGGTAGCTTGCCATAAGTTTGTTTAGTTTAATGTTTCCGTAGTAAACCAGGCAAATGGTCTGGTCCCCTGAAAGCTCTTTTGCGTTTATCACCGCGTTTAAAGTCTTATAGTCGCTGCCTCCCGCGGTAACATTTACCGTGCCTAATAGTTCCCCGCCGGGGGAGTCCTTCCTTACTTCAATTTTGCCTTGGGAGTCGGGGGAAACCTGCAGGGTTATACCTGTTGCGCCATATCTTCCGAAGTTTAGGAAGTGCTGTGTGTAAGCGCCGTCGGCTGTATTTTTAACCGCGTCGGAGCCGTCAACAAAGGCGTGTACTTTTTCAATATTTTCCCCGTAGTAGTAGTTTTCAGCTTCGTTATATGAAAAGGCGTCGGTAGCTAAAGGTGGTATGTAATCTGTTGTAAATTCAAGTTTCATACAAAAGGCGTGCTGCAGTTTTTGGCTATAATCCGCAGGATAGTTTATCAAAAGACCTTCTTCGTTTTGAGAGAAAGTTAGTTCTTCGCCTGTTTCCAATAGGGTTATCTTTTTGATTTTTGTCGCGTCAAATTTTCCTTCCTTTAGGGTGGTAACTAAGCAGTAATTCTTGGAAGGCTTCTTTAGGACTGAGATAAACAAGTTTTTATTGTCCTTGCTCTTTGTAAAGCGGATATCCTCTTCAACAAAGGCAAGGGAGTTATCCGAATAATAGCTTCCCGGAACGGTGGGGCCTTCGCCGAAGGTTACCCACGGGCGGGTTGCGTAGATTGCTTCACCGTTCTTTTGAAGCCATGCGCCTATGTCTAATAGGATTTGTTTTGCTTCTTCAGGGATTGTGCCGTCGGGTTTTGGCCCTACATTTAACATTAGGCAGCCGTTTTTGCTGACAATGTCAATCAGGGAGCCGAGGAAATAGTCGGCGTTTCTGAATACGTCGTCTTCCACATAGCCCCAGGATTTTGCGCTTAGTGCTGTGTCGGTCTGCCACGGCATTGAGCGGATATATGAAAGCTGGCCCCTTTCAATGTCCAATACCGCTTCCCCGTCGGTAAAGGTGCTGCCTTTGTAGTTAAACAGAACGCCTTCGGGGTTGTGGATTTGGGCGCTGTTATAATAATGGGCCGCAAACTGGCGTTTTACCTGGTTAAATTCCGACCATGAAAGCCCTGAGTCAAAGTATGTTAAGTCAGGATGGTATTTGTCTATGTATTCTAATGTTATATCAAGCCATCTTTGGGCCTGTTCCTGCGCGGTCATGTCGGTGGGGCTGTACAGCCATTGTCTTCCTGACGGGTCGTTCTTGGTAACGTCGGTGTCATAGGAGCCGTCCTGCGCAGAGGACCTTGGGAACCAGCCGCGGTTTTCAGCAAAGTGGTTGGAGATACCAAATTTTAGGCCCTTTGCTTTTGCCGCTTGCTGAAGTTCCCCCACCAAGTCGCGGCCGTTTCCGTTTTCGACGTCAACGCCGAAATTGTCCGTTCCAAGGCCCTTGTTTACCGCGTTCCACGGGGTAACGTCGGAGTCCCATAGGGCAAAAGAGTCGTGGTGGATACCTACAATGGTTACATATTTTGCCCCTGCCTGCACGAATAGGTCAGCCCATTCATTGGGGTCGTATTTGTCGATTTTCCACAAGTTTAAAAAGTCAGCGTAGCCAAAGCGGTTGGGCGCGTTTTTTTGAGGTGAGCCGTAGGTGGCTTTGTGATAGTCATAAATTAAGGGTTTGTTTTGGTCGTATCCCTGGGATATTGCCCAGTGCTTTGAGCCGGGGCTGTACATATGCCTGCCGTACCATTCGTCGCCATAGCCCGGCACCGAATAAATGCCCCAGTGAATGAAAATCCCGAACTTTGCGTCGCGGTACCATTCGGGCACGGGGTTTTTCTTAAGGCTTGCCGCGTCGGGGGTGAAGGTTATGGTGTCAGCAACTACCCCTTTTGGGATTAGCGGCAACAGGAATAAGATTGCTAATAGCAATGACCCTAACTTTTTCACAGTTTTACCTCCTTTTTATATCCATGTATCTTCACTCGATATTTTTAACGCGTAGGGGCCGTTTATTTTATCCTTTGGTATTTTTACCAAAAGCCCGTCATCAGCCCTTTCAAATGAAAGTCCGCCATAGCCTAAAAGGCTTACGGAGGTTATTTTGTTGTCAGAGACGTTTTTAATTGTTACCCCGTCTTCGTCCGTTGGCGCCATAAATATTGCATAGAGTGATTTTTTATCCTGGCTTACGGTAAAGCGGATGTCGTTTTTGGTGTAGGCGGTGTTCCCTTCGGAAAGCGCCCCGTCTTTTGCCTTTGTTTCACCTTCTCCGTATACTTTATAGGGCCTTGTGTTGTAAATGCTCTCCCCGTAAACCTTAAGCCAGCTTCCTATTTCCTTTAAAATTTTTACCTGCCCCTCAGGTATTGTGCCGTCAGCTTTCGGGGACACATTTAAGAGAAGGCAGCCGTTTTTGCTTACGGTGTCAATCAGGGTTTGGATTATTGAAAGCGGAGTCTTGTAGCGGTCGTTTTCAACATAGCCCCATGATTTGTCGCCGATTGATGTGCAGGTTTGCCACGGGAGTTTCCTGATTTCAGAAAGGCCTCCCCGCTCAACGTCCAAAAGCGCCTCGCCTTCCTGGAAGGCACCGTATTTATAGCTTAGTACCACGCCTTTATTCCACTGTTTTTGTTTTTCGTAGTAATATTTTAAAATTTCGTACCTTTTTTCCTTGTAGTCGTCCTTTGCGATTTCAAAGTCATAGTAAAGCATGTCGGGCTCAAACATGTCGATGAGTTCTTTTGAAAAACCATACCACCTGTCTAGGTGCTCCTGGCTTGTCTTTTCTTCCCCTTTGCCTACGTTGTATAAGTCAAAATACTCTTCTTCCGAGGTGTCTAGGCCTTCCACGTGGGGGAAAAACCACCAGTTTTCCGCAAAATGCTGGGACACGCCAAATTTTAAGCCCCTATTTTTTGCCTCTTCATAAAGCTTTCTCACATAGTCCACCTTCGGGCCCATGGCTGTGGCTTTCCACCGTGTGAGGCGGGAGTCATACATGGCAAAGGAGTCGTGGTGAATTGCAACAGGCACAACATATTTTGCGCCCGCTTCAACGAATAAGTCCATCCATTCTTTCGCGTCAAACTTTTCACCTGTGAAATCTTTTATAAAGTCCTTGTATCCTTTTCCTTTGTGGTGCTGCTGGTGATATGTGTAGATATCATCCCCTGCCCAGCACTTGGAATTTGGTATGTACATCCAGTGCCCGTACCATTCATCCCCGAAGGCGGGCACGCTGTATATCCCCCAGTGTATGAAAATGCCGAATTTAGCGTTGGAAAACCACTCCGGAATTTCGTAATTTATGCTGCTCATTTTTGTCCTCCTAATACTTCTTTACAATTCTATTTTATATATGTTTCAAAGGTTAAACCAGACTTTTAAAAGACATTTTTTTCAATTTAATGTCGTGTTTTCGAAGACTATTGATTTTTTATTATTTTATAGTAAACTAAAATAAAAGGGGTGGGTTTTATGAGCGGCGCTTTTAATTTGGATGATTTAAACATGACGGTTGAAGTCGGGGATTTAAAGCTGAAAGTGTTAAGCATTAAATATGGCGTTTTTACCGTGTCAATCGGCGCCCATATCCACAGCAATAACACCTATGAGCTGCATTTTGTCCCTTTCGGGAAGGGGACTTTAATTGCCAATGGGAAAAAATATGAGCTTTATAAAAACATTTTGTACATGACGGGCCCCGACGTGGTGCATGAGCAGTACTTTGACCCAAATGAACCCATGGCGGAATACTGCATATGTTTTGAAAACCGCACCCCGAAAAACGACAGCGATATCGCGAAACTTTTTTTGGGCAAAAATTTTTATTACGGGGAAGATTTTGATAATTTAGCTTTGGAATTTGAAAGGATAAACAAAGACAACCAAACCAGGCATATTGCCTACTACGAAAGCATTAAAAACAGCATTGAGCGGATTGTTATCGGGCTTTTAAAGATTTATTCAAAGGATTTGCAGATTTTCGCGAAAGTCCCGACAAAGACTTTGGACGACAAAAGGATTTCCGTGATTGATGATTTCTTTTTGTGGGATTACCCGAACAAAACCTTGAAAGATTTGGCTTTGAGGCTTTCTTTGAGCCCGCGGCAGACGCAAAGGTTTTTAAAAAAGCATTATAATTTATCCTTTTCGCAAAAAAAGCTAAACGCAAGGATGGATACGGCAAAATCCCTTTTAAAAAATACAAGCCTGCCGGTTAAGGATATTTCTGAAAGGCTGGGTTATTCATCCTTGGAGCATTTTTCCTTCGCGTTTAAAAAACACACAGGGGTAAGCCCCAGGGTCTACAGAAACAGCATTAAATAGTGTTTTTGAAAAATTGGCGCCATTTTTTACAAAAAAATGGCGCTTTTTTATAAGTATTGCTGGCTGGCTTAAAAAACCCTTTACATTTGCCCCGGGGAATGGTATATTAAACTAAATACATAGTGTGAAAAACTGGCACGACTAAACAAAAGCACAGTGATTTTTGGGGGCTTGTTTGAAAACAAGGCTTTAGCTTGCGCTCTTTCGCGCAAGACCATGCAAAGTGTGTTTTAAAAGCCCAAAAACCGCGGGTTTTAGCGGAAGCTTCACTTTGGTATTTTAAAACAGCAAAAACCGAAACCGCAAGCGCCGGAATTGTGCCCGTAAATGAGCCAATAAACATGGAAGAATTAAAAGCGCGGGGCCTTCCGATAATGATTGAGTTTTCATCGGCCACCTGCCCCGTATGCAAGCTCATGCTCCCCACATTGTCTGAAATAAAGGGGGAAACGGAAGGGAAGCTTACGTTTGTCTATGTTGATTTATCAAAAAACCCTTCATTTGCAAAGGATTTTCCCGTGAGGGCAACGCCAACAAGGCTTTTTTACAACGCTGACGGCTCGCCTTTTACTCCAAGCGAAAGCCTTTTAGAAAAACAAAACTTTTTAATATACAGCCACAGGGAAACCAAAGAGCATTTATTCACGGCGCAGGAAGGGGAAAACACCAAAGAGTGCCTTTGGGAGATGATGATATTTTAGAATTTGTACCTAATGGGGTGCAGGATGGATGAGATGACTATCGGCAGCCATTAAATATAAAGGGTTATGAGTTTTCAAGATGACTAGGAATTACAAAGGAGGTAAATTATGTATTCTGAGTACTCAAATCACGATGTAAATGTTTATGCGGGGTATCTAGATTCAGATCAAAACATTATGGAAAGTGCCTCTGGGGGAATAGCAACAGCCCTTTCAGAGCATGTTATAAAGAATGGTGGATATGTAGCAGGAGTTTCATATAGCGAAGATTTTCATTCTGCAGAGTACCTAATTACGAATAACTTGGTAGATTTGGATAAATTGAAAGGTTCAAAGTATTGTGAAACAAACAAAGGAGCTATTTATAAGGAAGTAAAAGCATTATTAGATCAAGAAAAGCAAGTACTCTTCATTGGCCTCCCATGTATTGTTGGGGCTTTATATCACTTTGTGGGGGGTCGGCCAGATAATTTAATAACTTGTGAACTAATTTGTTATGGACCAACATCTCAAAAAGTTCACGAAGAATATATATCTCACCTCGAAAAAAAGTTTAGAAGTAAAATAACGAAGTTTTCTGTAAGACATAAAAAAACTGAGTGGACTCCTCCATATCTACGCGCTGAATTTGAAAATGGAAAGGTATTCGAGAGACCTTTTTATGAAACAGAATATGGTGTCGCATTTAGCATTTTAGGGAGAGAGTCTTGTTATAATTGTGCATTTAAAGGAAACAATAGATGTGGCGACCTTATGATAGGCGACTTCTGGGGAGCTACTAAAAAGGATGAGTTCTGGAATAAACATGGTGTTTCAGTAATCTTTGCTGAAACCG
>Ga0134098_1001760_pt1 | contig 17013 bp, 19 predicted proteins | sample 9_3taG_FD_94456 | JGI IMG/M metagenome (GOLD analysis project Ga0134098, IMG submission 94456) | Switchgrass degrading microbial communities from high solid loading bioreactors in New Hampshire, USA - 9_31_10_142_A3 metaG | ecosystem: Engineered > Bioreactor > Semi-continuous > Anaerobic >... | reverse complement strand
ATCGCATCATGTATGGATGTTATCTTGCTCTTCACAGCCTGCCTACCTCCCTAACCAGCGCATCGATCTCCTCTTTGGTCCTCCTCTCGGTCACCGCCACCAGCCAACCGCCCTGAAGCTCTGGGTAGTCCTTCTCCACAGCATACCCGCCAATGATGCCGCAGGAGAGCAATGCCCTATTTAACTTCTCTACAGGAACAGGAACCTTTACCACAAACTCATCAAAAAACGGCATTGAAAATACGGGACTGCACCCCGCCTCCGAAACCAGCTTCTCAAAAGCGTAACGCGCCTTTCTCATGGATAGCAAGGCTACTTCCTTCAAGCCTTCTTTCCCCATCACGGATAGGTAGACGGTAGCCGCCAGGGCATTCAGGGCTTCATTAGAACATATGTTGGAGGTTGCCTTTTCCCTCCTTATGTGCTGCTCCCTGGTCTGAAGGGTGAGCACGAAAGCCCTAATGCCCTCCAAGTCCACGGTTTGGCCCACAATCCTGCCCGGCATCCTGCGCATCAGCTTCTGGGTTGTAGCCATGAAGCCGAGATACGGGCCACCGAAATTAAGCGGATTACCGAGGGGCTGCCCTTCCCCCACCACGATATCCGCACCACAATGCCCCGGGGCTTTGAGCACAGCCAGCGCAATGGGATTTGCGCTTACAACCAGCAACCCGCCGAACTGATGAACCACTTCAGCGATCTCATCGAGAAGCTCTATCACCCCGAAAAAGTTAGGATTTTGTACCGCAACCGCCGCTACATCGCGGCTCATATGCCATTTAAGCTCGTCTATGTCCACCCTGCCATCGGCATAGCCTATTTCCTGCACCTCTATGCCCCTAAATCCGCTGTAGGTCGCAATGACTTCCCTGCTCTGCGGATGGACGGACCTGGCAACCAGTACCTTTCCCCTGCCGGTGGCCTGACAGGCCATGCATACCGCCTCTGCCAGCGCCGAAGCACCATCATACATCGAGGCGTTTGCCACATCCATGCCCGTCAATTCGCATACCATGGTCTGGTATTCAAAAATGGCCTGAAGAGTCCCCTGGCTTATCTCCGGCTGATAGGGTGTATAGGAAGTATAGAATTCCTGGCGGGCCAGCACATGCTTCACAACGCTGGGAATGTAGCGGTCGTAGGCCCCCGCACCGAGAAAGCACGCATATTCCTCAGCCGTCTTATTCTTAGCCGCAAGGGCCTTCATATGGTTTACCAGCTCCATTTCGGATAGAGGTGCGGGCAGGGCGAGGTCTTTCCTCAACCGCACCTCGCACGGGATATCCTCATAGAGTTGTTCAATGCTATGTAAACCCAGCCTTTCAAGCATCTCCTGCCGATCCCGGTCGGTGTTGGGAATGTATCTTCCCATTCTTACGCCTCCTCTTCACAAAACCTCTCGTAGCTTTCGGCGTCCATCAGGGCGTCCAGCTCCCCCGGATCCGACATTTCCAGCACCAAAATCCAGTTTTCATAGGGATCCTGATTTATGAGCTCGGGGGAAGCCTCAAGATCTGCGTTGACCTCTATCACCGTACCCGATACCGGGGAGTATACGTCCGACGCCGCCTTTACCGATTCCACCGCCGCTACGGCATCCCCCACCTTGACATCCCGTCCCACCTCGGGCAGGTCGACAAAAACTATATCTCCCAGTGAATCCTGGGCATAGTCGGTAATTCCGATTATAGCTCTATTGCCCTCCACCTTTACCCATTCGTGTTCTTTAGAATACTTCAAACCCTTTATAACCTTCACCTTCATCAAACCTCCTAAATTATAATGATGGCCAAAATATAGCCACATAAGCATAGCATACAAGCATTAATCCCATAAACGAAGTATAGGGGTATCATGGACCGGCCACAAAACATGCACCGGTCACAAAAAGTCCTATCATGACCTTTTGCCTATCAAAGAGCAGATATTTGGGTAACATCCATCTATACTTTAGCATTTAATGCATCGCCGAGCAACTTTTATTTTTTATATTGCTTTTCGTAAAAGGGAATCTTGACGACTTCAGCCTTCAAAGCTTTGTTCCTCACAACCACATCCACCCGGGAACCCGGTACCGCATGGGAGACTTCGATAAGGGCAAGAGCGATATTCTTCTTCAGGGTTGGGGAAAAGCTGCCCGAGGTAATATAGCCTGCATTTTTACCCTCAACCTGAACTTCGTAACCCTGCCGCGGGACTCCCTTGTCGATCATTTCAAGGCCCACCAGCTTCCGCGAAATGCCCCCCTCTTTTTGTTTGATCAATGCCTCACGCCCTATAAAGTCGGCTTTATCGAGCTTCACAAACCTATCCAGTCCGGCTTCCAATGGCGAAATATCGGGAGAGAGCTCGTGTCCATAAAGCGCAAGGGCGGCCTCAAGGCGCAGCGTATCCCGGGCACCCAATCCCGCGGGCATTACATGGAACTCCGCACCCGCCTCCATAATGGCCTCCCACACCTTCAAGGCGCTGTCGGCCTGTACGTATATCTCAAATCCGTCCTCACCGGTATATCCCGTCCGGGAAAGAAGAGCGGGCACGCCAGCCACGTTCACGCCATCGGCAAACCTGAAAAATTTAACACTATCCAGAGAAATATCCACAATTTTCTGTAAAATCTCTTGGGATTTTGGGCCCTGCAGGGCCAGCTGTGCATACCCCTCGGACAGGTCTTCAACCTCCACATCGTCTGGCTTATGGGCCACTATCCATTCCACATCCTTTTGGATGTTAGCGGCATTGACCACCAGCAAATATCGCTCGGCATCAAATTTGTAGACCAGAAGGTCATCCACAGTCCCGCCATCGGGATAGCACATGGGCGAATAAAGGACCCGATACTCCCGCATGCCCGATATATCGTTGGTTATAAGCTTTTGAATGAATTCCGTGGCGCCCTTTCCCCTTATCATGACTTCTCCCATGTGCGACACATCAAATAAGCCCGCCTGCTGGCGAACCGCCTCGTGCTCCTGCAGGATCCCCGTATACTGAAGCGGCATAATCCAGCCGGCAAATTCAATCATCCTGGCCCCCAAAAATACGTGTTTCTCATAAAGCGGCGTCTTTCTCAATTTAGTATACCTCCCTCATCTATTTAAATGATACCCTTTCGAAAACAATCGACCTTTACGCCCGCATGTTCATAAACTCGGCCCGCACGCCAATTTCTCCATATAGCCATTGTGTAAGGATGACCACAACCGTGCAGGTTTTCTTTAGTTGCTCAAAAAGGCCAACCACTTATTTTGCATAGGCTTTACTATAAAGCCCACCGCTATACCGTTTTCCGGAAGTGCTCTAAACTATACGGGATATAAGCCATACCATAAACAAAAAGATGAAGATTACATATACCCATGGAGGAATCTTCTCAAAAAGGCGTTTTTGAAAATACAATGCAGTCAATGGATGATATGCCTGCAATATGTAGTCCAATGCCTTTATGTATTCCCTGTTCCCCGGCGCCAGGCTGACGGCTTGCTGCAGGCTATCGTAAGCCTCTGCATATCGTCCCTTTCCCCACAATACCATGCCGTTTAAATAGTACCAGTGGGCCGTCCTCAGCGGTAAAGCGGATAGCGCCAATTCAGCCTCCTCCATCCTGTTCTCCAATATAAGTCGGTGTATATCCCTATATATGCTGGCCTCGGTATCATAGGTCCATAGCCTCTGCCGGTTATCCCCAAATCTATTCTTGCTTGGCGTCACCTCACCTAAAATCGGGGCAAACAACTCCGTCGGCCGGGCTTGCTTAAAAAGCTTACCCTCTATCATTATATTCAAATGGCTTTGATTTAGATTGTGCCCCTTAACAATCCTCATCCCTATACCCCCGCATCTTGGTTAAATTCATCCGCAGTCGATAAACGCCTGAAGAGCTTACCTTCACTGCATCCTCTCCCGCCTTTTGCGCTTGTACATTTCGTATCTCCTTTTCCCCTCTTCAAAAGCCCTCTTTTCCTCTTCGGTTTCGAGGATCAGCCTTGGCACCTCTACGGGCTGCCCATGCTCATCCAGTGCCACCATGGTAAAAAAGGCCGTAAGGGCGATTACGGGAGGCTTATCGCAGCTTAAATCCTCTACCTCCACGCGCACGGCCACTTCCATAGAGCTTCTACCCACAAATACCAGTTGCCCTTTACAGGTTACCAGCTGCCCTACAAATACCGGCTGATGGAATTCCAGCTCGTCCACCCGCGCTGTAACCACATCCCGCCTGCAGTGCTTCCTGGCCACCACATATGCCGTGTTGTCCATCATCTTCATCATTTCGCCGCCGTGGATATTGCCGGCAGGATTAGCCTGTTCCGGCAAAACTATCTGGGACATAACGGTTTTCGAATACGAAACTGGCTTGGCTTCCACCATCATCACCTCTGAACGTCCTATCCGGACCTGTTTTATCTCCTGGTATAGCATAACAACTCCGGTCATACCGGCTTAAAACCATTTAATCGAAGGATCCTTTTGCATCCAATCCTCCTGCATCCGATCTTACTGCATACCATCCCACGATGCAAAAACTTCGGACTGGTTACCACGGTAAAGATTATATACCATGGATACAAAAATTAAAACGGCTATACACATTTTTATATCGGTTATTGACACCGGCCTCCTTACAATGTATCTTATTGTATACATTAAACGTATAACAGTAACTACCAAACTTATGGGGAAGGTGGGAAAATTGCACGTTAAGTGGTTAAAGGGCACCGATGATCTTGCGGATGCCTACAAAATACGCTTCCGGGTGTTCGTAGAAGAGCAGAACGTACCTCCCGACATCGAGATAGACGAAATCGATGGCACTGCCCATCACATCGTGGTATACCAGGATGGCATCCCGGTGGGGACGGGCAGGGTATTCGAGCAGAATGGCCGCTATTATTTAGGGCGAATTGCCGTTTTGAAGGAATACAGAAAACAGCACATAGGCTCCCTTATAGTCGATCTGCTGCTCCAAAAAGCTTTTGAGCTGGGTGCAGCGGAGGTGCATATCCATGCCCAGACCTCCGCACTGGGGTTTTACAAAAAATTAGGGTTCATCCCATACGGTGAACCCTTTGACGAAGCCGGGATTGAGCATGTTAACATGGTGGCCGGCAATTTATATAAAAAGTTTGGCCAGCTCAAAGAAAAAACCTCTCTGCCATAGATGCAAAGAGGTTTTTTCAGCTTCTTCTCAGTGCCATCCCTTTTGGGTTAATCCTTATTCTTAAAAATCACCCTGACCCCCTGCGGCGTATCCTCAAGTATAATTCCACGGCTCTTGAGCTCATCCCGTATTTGATCGGCCAGCGCCCAGTTCTTCGCCTTGCGCGCCTGTTGCCTCTTTTCAATCAGGGCCTTAATCTCGGGATCAAGTTCCTGCCTTGGATCCTTCCGCAAAAGGCCCAGCACGCCGGTAAGCTCATCCAAAAGCGCATAGGCTTTTTCCGCAAACTGCTTTGAACTATGCGGATTGAGCTGGGAATTTATATCCCTTACCATATCGAAGATGGCAGCAAGGGCATCGGCAGTGTTTATATCATCATCCATCGCCTCTTCAAACCTGCCTTTGAATTCCGCCAGCTTCTGGACAAAATCCCCTTCTTCCTTCGAAAGCTCATTTGTAGGAGCGTTTTCCATTGCATGCAGGAGATTGGCCTTGCAATTGTACAGGCGTTCCAGGGCGCTTTGCGCCTGTTTCAGCATGTCCTCGCTGAAGTTTATCGGGTTGCGATAATGCGCCGAAAGCATGAAAAACCGCACCACTTCCCCGTCAAACCGTTCCAGGATCTCGCGAACGGTAAAGAAATTGCCCAGCGATTTTGACATCTTTTGATTGTTGATATTGATGTACCCGTTATGCATCCAGTACCTTGCAAAGGGCTTGCCGGTAACCGCCTCGCTCTGTGCGATTTCGTTCTCATGATGAGGAAATATGAGGTCCTGGCCGCCCGCATGTATGTCGATGGTCTCCCCAAGGTACTTCATGGCCATCACCGAGCATTCTATATGCCAGCCCGGCCTGCCCTTACCCCACGGGCTATCCCACGCGGGCTCTCCCGGTTTTTGGGCCTTCCACAACGCGAAGTCCATGGGATTTCTTTTGCCCTCTTCCACCTCCACGCGGGCACCGGCCTCCAGCTCCTCCAGGTTTTGTCCTGACAGCTTGCCGTATTCCGGAAAAGCGGATGTATCGAAATATACGTCACCGTTCACTTCATAGGCCATGCCCTTTTCGATCAACCGCCTGATCAAAGCTATCATATCGCCAATGTGCTGGGTAGCCCTGGGATGGAAGGTCGCTCTCCTAATGCCGAGGGCATCGGCATCTCTAAAGTATTCATTGATAAATCTATCCCCCAGCTCCTTTACCGTAATGCCCTCTTCATTGGCACGCCTGATCATCTTGTCATCTATATCGGTAAAGTTCTGCACAAAAAGCACCTTATAGCCCTTATATTCCAGGTATCTCCTCAGGGTATCAAATATGATGAAAGGGCGTGCATTGCCTATATGGAAATAGTCGTACACCGTCGGCCCGCAGGAATACATGCGTACCTCCCCTTCATGCAGGGGAACAAACTCTTCCTTTTGTTTTGTAAGAGTATTATATACCCTCATTTTTACACCTACCCTCCAATTCCTCTACTCTCTTCTCCAAGATGCTGATTCTGTTGAGTATATCCTTGATCTGCTCGGCCACCGGATCTGGAAGGCGTACCTGATCAAGGTCAATCTCATCCCTGGCCGATGCAACGCGTTTGTTGTCCTTTTTTACTATCCTTCCCGGTACTCCCACCACCGTGCAATTGGGCGGCACCTCGCTCAATACCACGGCATTGGCCCCAATCTTTGAATTATCGCCCACCTTGAAAGGGCCCAAAACTTTTGCTCCGGCGCTTATCACCACGTTGTTTCCTATGGTGGGATGGCGTTTCCCGGTCTCTTTGCCGGTCCCGCCCAAAGTGGCCCCCTGGTATATGGTCACGTTGTCCCCTATCTCGGTGGTTTCCCCTATGACCACACCCATTCCGTGATCTATAAACAATCCATCGCCAATTTTGGCGGCGGGGTGTATCTCTATACCGGTGATAAATCTGTTGAACTGCGAGATGAGCCGCGCTATGAGCTTAAAACCCTTGCTATAAAACCAGTGGGCTATCCTATGTAATAGAATAGCATGAAACCCCGGATAGCACAATATAACCTCCAGGGCATTCCTGGCTGCAGGATCCCTTTCAAGTACGGCACGAATGTCCTTGCGAACTCGATCAAACATAAGTCTCCCCCCTCCTGTAAAATAAAAGCCTTCATCCCTGGATTCAGAGACGAAGGCTTCCGCGGTTCCACCCTGATTGGGCATGCTCGTCGAGCAATACCCCACCTCTATCGCCGTAACGTGGCATGGACGGTACCCCCTACTCGGCTAACCACGCTTTCGGGAATACAGCTCCGGGGCGCACCTTCAGCACGTCCTGTATCCAGGGCAACTCTCAGCGCGGCCATTGCCCCTCTCTGTGGATTTGACATGCCTACTCTTCCCCTTCACAGCCTCTATCTATTATATTATTATCCCCTCACAAGCCCGATCAAACTTAATTTTCAAAGCCAATTTATTATATTATATTCTATGTCAACAAGTCAACGGGAGTGTGAAATAATCGTATTATCTAAATTATTCCCAAAACTCGAGCCAAATTTAGAAAACGGGTGGGATAACACGTCAAACCGCAGGAGAGTCGATATATCGCAGCTTTATGATGAGCTCAAAAAGCTCAGAGGCACGTATGTACTGTGTGCCGATATTTGCAGCCTAAAGCCGATAAACGAAACTTACGGTTATACGGCAGGGGACCTTGTCATAGCCGAAACCGCCAGGCGCCTGGATTCGGCAATCACCGACAATATGATGATGTTCAGGATAGGCCGCGATGAATTTGTCGTTTTGACGGGATACGATTCCGTGGCCGATGCGGAAGTTCTGGCGAACAAGATTACTGCGCTTAACGGAAATCCTGTGCGATATAAAGGCGCAGAAATCCCTCTAAACATAAGAATAGGCATAACCAAAATACCAAACCAAGACTTGAGCTACAACGAAGTCTTTAACAGGATGCATGATACCATTGATAAAGTGAAAGAAAAGAATGCCATTATTGGAACCCTGGACGATTAGGATGAATATTATAAAACCTTGCTGTAAATCATCTGGGTATAACATCCGGGGAAGGCTTTCTCGTATTTTCTCTGAAACTCACGATCAATGGAGGGGACACGCAAACAAACCTGGTTAACAGTTCCCTCATACACATTCGTATAAACGACCTCGTACTTCTCGTTAAACGATTTTAGCTCATCCACGCTGTGTTTTTCCGACTGAACCAGCAATAACCCCGTATATCCGAGCTTCTCGTAAAACCCCTCAGCACCTTCTACAGACCCCAGCGTTATGCTGCTATAACCCAAATCTTTAATGCGGTTTTCTATTTCATGCATGAGAGCCTTCCCAATCCCCTTACCCCTGTATGCCTTGTCTACACAGCAATGGGCGACAGTAACTCCATCGTTGTCAACCCAGGCAAATACCGAGCCACAAATTACATCGCCATCTTTTGCATACAAAAGCAGTTCGGGTCGTTCATTTAACCTGTCAATCCAGAAATCGCGGCTGTACCTGTAATCACCTTCCTTAAGTTGCGGGAAAATGGCATACACCATCTGCAAAACAGCTTCCAGTTCATTTACGTTTTTTACATTGTCAATAATCATGATATCCTCCTGTTTTAATGATAGCGTTAATGGGCCTACTCTACCTTGCATTCATAAAATGCCGTAGGGTATTTACCCCACAAGCACCTTTCATCAACACAAACAAATCCCTCGTTTTCGTATATTTTCCTTACTTTTTCACGAAACTGGTGGCAGTCCAGCCGGAGATAATTTATGTTTCTCCTCCTGCATTCCTCTTTAGCAAAATTTATCAGGGCATGGGAAATGCCTTTGCCGGCACCCGTACGTTTCACAGCAAGCCTGTGTATAAATAGGGATTCCCCTTTTTGTATATCCGGCCATAACAACGGATCGTGACCAGGGCCATACAGCCGACCGCTTCCCCATTAAGATAAGCAATATAGAAATCGTCGCATTTCGTTATCCTTCAACCTGATTTCATAGTATCGAAGCCATACCTATACAACGCTCTAAATAGATTTTGAATAGACAATAATGTCATCTCTCCTATCCCACCCCATTGATGTCCAGAAATTCTTGCCGATGGTGTTCTCAGCAATGACAAAGAGATGGCATTTATCAATTCCCTCTGATTTTAACCTCTCAAGGCTGGTTTCAACAAGCTTTCGTCCGATGCCTCTCCTCCTGTATTCTTCAACTACAGCCACATGATAGATATAACCCCTGCGTCCGTCATGGCCACACATAATAGTTCCAACTATTTTACCATTGTGTCTGCATACATAACTTAAACCCTTGTTTCTTGACAAAAACCCCTCTATATACTCTTTTTTGTCAGCACTGCTTAAGCCTACTCCGGAAGTCTTACGCCACAATTCACACATTTCATCGTAATCGCTAATTTGCATTTCCGCAATTATTATATCGTCAGCTGATTTCATTGTTTTCCAGCCTCCTGTTCCTTCATCGGCAGCAATTATATGTATTTGTATTTTGCCGATCATAATGGTTTTGCAAAACAAACAGAATTAGGCACAGTTATAATCGGTTGTCATGGACTTTCTGTCTTATAAAATTTATTTGCTTTGTATCATCCAGCCATCATTTTAATTATTAATCGTTCAAAATAATAGCATATTTTTGAGAATATTGCCATATCCAACCTGTTTGTGCACATAAGCTATTGACACTTATCTTAACACCTAATATAATATTGAATTACTGCTTACACAAAATCAATTAAGTGGTCATAAAACAATTTACCGCGTTATATAGAAAAGGCTTTTCTTCACCGACAATACCGTAAGCAACAGTTTTCCTGTAATCCTGGCAAATGCTCATTAAAAACTCAACATCGCTGGTGTCGCAATCCTTCTGCGCATATCCCAAAAAATATACAGGAGGTACAAATAGCGTGTCTCAAATACAGGTCAAGGGTTTGTACAAGACTTTCAAGGTGGCAAAGCGGTCAGCCGGCCTAAAAGAAGCAGCAAAGTCGTTGTTTCATCGCAAGTATGAAATAGTTGAAGCCCTCAAAGATGTAACTTTTTCCATCGATGCTGGAGAAATAGTTGGCTACATAGGCCCCAATGGCGCCGGCAAATCCACCACCATAAAGATCATGAGCGGTATACTGGTGCCGGATAGAGGAGAATGCAGAATCATGGGGCGCATACCCTGGAAGGACAGGGTATCCCACGTCAGGGAGATCGGGGTGGTGTTCGGCCAAAGAACCCAGCTATGGTGGGATGTCCCCGTAATCGACTCATATGAGCTATTGCGCGATATCTACAGGATCTCCCATAAGGATTACTCGAAAAATCTTGACCTGCTCGTAAATACCCTTGAGCTTCAGGACATAATAAATACTCCAGTTCGCCAGCTGAGCCTCGGCCAGCGTATGCGGTGCGAGCTGGCAGCTTCCCTGCTACACAGCCCCAAAATCCTCTTCCTGGATGAGCCCACCATCGGCCTTGATGCAGCATCCAAAATTGCAGTCAGACAATTCATCAAAACCATCAATAGGGAAAGAAATATTACGGTTATCCTTACCACCCATGATATGAACGATATCGAAGCTCTAACAGACAGGATTTTGCTGATAGGCAGGGGACAGATCCTCTACGATGGCAACCTGGAGGACTTAAAAAGCCGTTTTTCTGACAATAAAATTATTACTGCAAATTTCAGGGGGTACGATTCTATTATTGATAACCAAACAATCCATAGCCTGGGAGCAACGGTTGTATCCTGTTCCCGGGGCAGGTTAACCTTGAAGGTGGATACCCGTATCTGCAGGGTAGCGGACATCATTGCGCGGCTATCCGGAGTTGTCGATCTCGCTGATATTTCAGTGGAATCCCCGCCGATAGATGAACTTATTCTGAAACTCTATAAGGAGTATGCCATATGAAGACCTATTTTTCGGTTTTTAGGTTGCGCTTGATAAACAACCTGCAATACAGAGCTGCCGCCCTGGCCGGGGTTGCCACGCAGTTTTTTTGGGGGATGATGCACATAATGATCTATGAGGCCTTTTACGCTAACGCCGTCAGCACTCCACCCATGTCATTAAAACAGGTCGTTACCTATGTATGGCTTCAGCAGGCGTTCCTGGTCTTCATTGCCCTGTGGGTCCGGGACGAGGAAATATTCAACCTCATAACCAGCGGGAACATCGCCTACGAACTCTGCAGGCCCTGCAACATTTACGGGTTCTGGTATGCGAAGCTCATCGCCCAGAGGCTTTCCGGGGCCATGCTTAGATGTTTTCCCATACTAATATTGGCCTTCTTTTTCCCGGAGCCTTACAGGATGACGTTGCCACCCAGCGCTATGTCATTTTTTCTCTTCATCATTTCTCTGCTTCTAGGCCTTATGGTGGTTGTATCGATATCCATGCTGATATACATATCGGTATTTATCACCATGTCACCGGTAGGCTCAATGCTTATTATTTCAACAGCAGGAGAGTTTTTTTCCGGCATGATCATACCTATTCCCCTCATGCCCCTATGGCTGCAAAAGGTTGCATACTTCCTCCCTTTCAGATTGGCAGCAGATATGCCGTTCAGGGTGTACACAGGACATATACCCCCTGCTCAAGCGCTAACAGGCATGTTGATACAGCTCATATGGCTTGGGATACTTGTACTGACAGGCAATGCCTTCATGAAAAGAATAATGAAGAGGATAGTGGTACAGGGCGGATAATACGAAGGTAAGATGAGCTTCCAAACAGTAATCAAAAATGTCAAACGAATTAAGGAGGATAACCGTTAATGAAGCTATATTTCAGGTACATATCAATATTGCTTAAATCCCAGATGCAATACCGGGCTTCCTTTCTTCTCCTTTCCCTGGGGCAGTTTTTCGTGCCTTTTTCGGTATTCGCAGGCCTGTACTTTATGTTTGAGCGTTTCGGAAATATCAGAGGATGGACATTTTTCGAGGTTGCCCTCTGCTTTGGGGTGATAAACATGGCCTTTGCAGTAACCGAGTGCTTTGCCCGTGGGTTCGATACCTTTTCAAGGCTCGTGGTCAGCGGGGAATTTGACAGGATTTTGCTGCGTCCCAGGAGTACCTTTGTCCAGGTGCTGGGTGCAAGATTTGAATTTACCCGGGCAGGAAGGCTTATCCAAAGCGTCGTGGCACTGGTGTGGGCCGCAATGAACCTCTCCGTCAAATGGACCGTCCCCAAGATAATCACTCTTGTACTCATGGTGGTTAGCGGAATCTTTATCTTTACCGGAATATTTATCCTGGCCGCCACTCTTTGTTTTTGGACCATACAGGGGCTGGAAGTCGCCAACATATTTACTGATGGCGGAAGGGAAATGGCTCAATATCCCCTGAGCATTTATAAAAAATGGATAGCAAGGTTTTTCACCTTCATAATTCCCTTCGGGTGCGTGAATTACCTTCCCTTGATGTATATCCTGGATAAAGTGCGGGAAAATGAATATCTGTATATGCTTACGCCCTTATTGGGAATGGCATTCATAGTACCCTGCCTTTTTATATGGGAGATGGGGGTAAGGCACTACAAGTCTACAGGTTCCTGAAAAGCCTGGTATCATCAAAGCATATACAAACAACCCGTATTACCGATTTCCATTAAAAAAGGGACCTTGCGGTCCCTTAATTTTTCCTTTACGAGGAGATTTTTTCAATGAGGCTTTGTAGCCAATTTATAAAGCCCGTAATAGCAGCCCATATGCGTTGAAGTATACCCTTGTTTTCCTCCACCGTCTTTCGTATATCATCCAAACGCTGCGAAATATTTTCCAGCTGGGAGGTTATCCTGTCTATATCCAAATCCAGCTTGCTTATCTTTTCCATAAGTTCAATGATCCTATTGATCTGTTCCTCCGTAAGCTCTATGTTGAGCTCCTTGGCAATCTCCAATATGATCCTCTTGATGTCCTCGGGGTCTTTGATCCTCTCTCGGATTATCCTTTCCTTTATCTCCTTTATAAGAGCCGCGGCCTTGTCCTTACCTATGTCCTCGCCCAGCTCACCGGTAGTTACCAGCTCTTCGTTTGCAACCTTCTTGGCCTCCTCATCCAGCTCCTTACCCGATACCTCTTCGAAAGCCTTCATTATGCCGGTCAAAGCCGCGGTTCCCGATACGCTAAACGGAGCCGCAGCTACCACCCGGGCATTTTCCACTCCGGCTGTAACCATGGCATTGGCGTACATCTCCTTTGTGACCCAGCTTATGTTGTAGGTTTCCACCACCAGACCTTCCCCTTCGGGCAAAGGCTTGACGTAGGCGCAGGATATAGCCCTAGTACCTATCTTATCGTTTGAAACAAGCCCTTCCAGATAATCCCGCTCCTCCTGGTTGGTCACCTTTATTACCTTTACTTCATCGGCCTTCACCCCAAACAGCTCCAGCATCTGTTGCTGCTGTTTTTCGTTTAAATCGGCTCCCAAACTCACCACTTCTTCCACCTGAGCCCGTACCCAGGTCAGCTGTCCAACCAGCAACATCACAGCACAAAGACACGCCGTTAACCACCTTTTCATATAAAACCCCTCCCATCGGTTTTATCAAGATCGTACCCGTACAGCGCGTAAACGCAGGGTATATTATCCTGCCTACCCAACCTGCAACTATTTTGGTGTCCAAATAAATCCAACCCGATATACACTTACAAATATTATACGAGCTAAAAGGAAAAATAATTCAAGCTTATGCCAAACAGGGTTTAAGCCAGCAGGGCTACAGCATAGGCAGCTATGCCATCCCCGGCACCTATAAACCCCAGCCCTTCCGTAGTAGTGGCTTTAACGCTGACCCTGTCGGGCTCAATATTGAGCTCGCGGGTTATGTTCTCCCTCATCCGATCAATATAGGGTGCTATCTTGGGCCTCTGGGCAACCACTACGGAATCGATGTTTTCTATGCGATAACCCTTTTGCGCTATGAGCTGGCCCACCGAGCGCAGCAAAACCATGCTGGATATCCCCCTGTATCTTTCATCGGTATCAGGGAACAGCTTACCTATATCCCCCATTGCCGCCGCGCCAAGCAAGGCATCCATCACAGCATGGACCAGGACGTCGGCATCCGAATGGCCCTTAAGCCCTTTTTCAAAGGGGATAGAGACCCCTCCCAGAATCAAATCCCTGCCTTCCACCAGCGGATGTACGTCATAACCCATTCCTACCCTCATACACCAACCCTCCGGCCATAAATTCGTTTGCCAAAATAAGATCTTCCCGAGTGGTAATCTTTATGTTACAATAGCTGCCCATCACCATTTTAACCGGATGTCCCAGCCGCTCCACCAGCATGGCATCATCGGTTCCACAGAAGCCGTCCTGCAGGGCCTTCTCATGGGCTTCCCATATGAGATGATACTTAAAAGCCTGGGGCGTCTGCACAAGCCACAGCCGGCTCCGTTCGGGAGTACATACCACAAACTGTTCGTTATCCACCTTCTTTATGGTATCCTTGACGGGAACGCCCACCACAGCAGCTCCGTATCTCTCGGCAGCGCATATGCTGTCCCGTATCATCTGACCGGTCACAAAGGGCCTGACCCCGTCATGGATCACCGCTATCTCAACATCCCCAAACCTCATAAGAGCTTTGAGGCCATTATATACCGACTGCTGGCGTTCCCGCCCGCCTTCAACCATCATTACGGGCTTTTTAAATTCATATCTCCGCACTATACTATCTTTTACATGCTCGATATCGCAGGGTCCCACAACCAGAACCATGGCCTCGATAAGAGGCTGATCATCGAAGGCCTGAAGGGTATGCACAACCACCGGCTTATCGCCCAGCATCAAATACTGCTTGCAAACATCGGTGCCCATTCGCCTGCCCTGTCCGGCTGCCACTATAATGGCATAATTCCTTCCTTTCATGCTTATGGATTCGTTCCTCCCCCTGCCATATGCGATGGCTCGCCAACTCGTACTCGACGGATACGGCTCATCATTAGCCTTATCCCTCAGGAAAAAACCCTTGTAGAGTATGGCGGAAATTGGACAACTTCATTTTTCTATTACAGTATATAAAAAAAAGCAACGGAATACAATCCGTTGCTTGGGATTAAACCTTATTTTCCCTCCGGCCGTCAGCCTACCTTATCCACCGGTTTGGGTTTGGCAAATATCATCCTGCCTGCTGCCGTTTGAAGCACGCTGGTCACCAGCACCCCGATGGTCTCGCCCACGTGCTTCTTGCCCCCGTCCACCACGATCATCGTACCGTCGTCAAGATAGGCAACGCCCTGGCCCACTTCCTTGCCATCCTTGACGACCTGCACCACCATTTCTTCTCCGGGCAAAACTATGGGCTTCATAGCGTTGGCCAGCTCGTTGATATTGAGCACAGCCACACCTTGAAACTCGGCCACCTTGTTCAGGTTGTAATCGTTGGTAATGATCTTTCCGTTCAAAATCCTCGCTACTTTAAGCAACCTGGTATCCACTTCAGCAGTTTCATCAAAGTGCTTTTCATAGATCTTCACCGGAATATCCAGCTCTTTTTGAATGCGGTTAAGTATGTCAAGGCCGCGCCGCCCGCGGTTGCGCTTTAAGACGTCCGAAGAATCGGCTATATGCCTCAGCTCCTCCAACACAAAGCTGGGAATAACCAGCGGGCCTTCTATAAACCCGGTTTTGCATATATCGAATATCCTTCCGTCGATTATGACGCTGGTATCTAAAATTTTGGGTTGACTGCGATAGCCGTCAAGCATGTCCTTATCCTTTGATGCCTTTTTCTGGGGGCTCAGCCAGTTTAGCTCGTCCCTTCTCTTTATGGCGACGCTTATACCCAGATACCCCAGCAATATGTAAATGACCACCGTCAGAGGTATTGAGATCCCCGGCAAAGCAATCTGATTTATGGGGAAACTGATGAGGTAGGCGATAAACAGCCCTACAATCAGCCCGGCAACTCCCAATACCACATCGGCTAGGGGCATCTCCTGCAGCTTTTTCTCTATGGCTTTTGTAAATCTCACCGTTAAAGATATGAGCTTGTTGGAGGAAACGAAAAGGATAATTGCAAACACAAAACAGCACAGCAAATAAACGACGATATCCTGATATACCGGCACTAGGGTTATCCTTTGGCTGTCGAGCAAATTGGTCATCCACCAAGCTACTCCTGTACCTATGACGGCTCCGCACGCCGTCAACGCTCCTCTAACAGCCTTTACCAGCACCTCTTCACCTCCTCTTTGGTCATGCCATCCCCTAAAGGCTCCATTTCTCCCCCCAAAAGCGGACTCTTAAAATCAAATCCCTTCTTATCACTATTATTATTGACATTCTGCCAAATTTTATAAGGTCAAATACGGGCATTATATTTTTACCCGACCGATCATTCAGCTGCTTTTTCCAAAATGACGCTGTCTACCAGAGTGGCAACCTCATCTTCACTGACATTGGTAGAAAGCATCAGTTCGCTTATCAGGAACTGCCTGGCGCTGCTGAGCATCTTTCGTTCGGCAGCGGACAAGCCTTTTTCCCTATCCCTTAAGGTCAGATTCCTCACCACATCGGCAATCTCGTAGATATCCCCACTTTTTATCTTATCCATATTTAGCCTATACCGCTTATTCCAGTTGGCAGGCATGCTGGTCTGGTCCCCGTTCAAAACATCCATCACCTTATCGACCTCATCCCTCGATATGACCTGCCTTAAACCCATTTGTTCAACATTTTTGGTGGGGATCATCACCTTTATCTTCATTACGGGGAAATACAGCACATAATACTCCTGCTTTTCGCCCAGTATTTCCCTCTCTTCTATGCTCTCAACAATGCCGGCACCGTGCATCGGATAAACCACCTTAT
>Ga0134098_1001752_pt1 | contig 17062 bp, 17 predicted proteins | sample 9_3taG_FD_94456 | JGI IMG/M metagenome (GOLD analysis project Ga0134098, IMG submission 94456) | Switchgrass degrading microbial communities from high solid loading bioreactors in New Hampshire, USA - 9_31_10_142_A3 metaG | ecosystem: Engineered > Bioreactor > Semi-continuous > Anaerobic >... | reverse complement strand
GACCCCATTTTGGGATGAAGTGATCGAAAAATATGATCCTATGAAAGAGCATATTCAGGAGCAGGATTTTAAGTCCGAGGAAATGTACCGAGAATTGAAACGATCTCTGTGAATCACACAACTTATTGAAAGGGAAAAAGCGATGTTTGAAATTGGGAAAATTTACCATCGTCGTACTGATTTACATAGTAAGTACGGGGGGAATCCACAGTCAGGTATTGCCCCCTGCGCCAATTACCCGATTGTATTTTTGTTTACATCTCCGCGAGGAGAAGAGCATGGCTATAAGGATGGCTGGATTTCCGACACGGTATTTCAATATACAGGCGAGGGGCAATATGGCGATATGGAACTTACTCGTGGGAACCTCGCCATTCAAAGGCATAAGGAACAAGGTCGGGAATTACACCTATTTCAACGCTACGGCCACGGTCTCTATACATATGTAGGCGAGTTTGAGTACTTAAAGCATGAAATAAGAAGCGGTGATGATACCGATCAAAATAGAAGGAAAATGATCGTTTTTTATCTGAAGAAATGTAATTAGGTGCTTCATTCTCATCCAACTAATTACCACCCAGAAAATATTCTCCTCCCTCGTTGACTTTCCCCCCAAAATCATGTAAAGTCATACACAGGATGGGAGAAGAAACCACGCTGCGCATCCCCAGTGCCACGCTGAAGGACCTGGCCCGCATCCGCCGCTTCATCGAAACCTCCACCGCTGACTGGCCGGTGCAGACAGATGCGCTGTACGATCTGCTGCTCTCGGTCACCGAACTGGTCACCAACACCATTGTCCACGGCTACCGGGGCAAGCCCGGGCCGGTCGAAGTGCAGGTTGGCCGCTCCGGGACGGCACTGGTGGTGCGTTTGCGCGATTCAGCCCCGCCCTACGACCCCAACACAGCTCCCATCCCCGATGTCACCCTGCCGCTCGAGCTGCGCCAGCCGGGCGGGCTGGGTATTTACCTGTGCCGGCATTACCTGGACAGCATGCAGCACCGCAGCCTCCCCGGACAGGGCAACGAACTGGTCCTCCGCAAGGAGGGCGCTCTGACCGTGGAGGGGAACCATGTTTCTGACAGTTGAACAGCGTCAGGGGGCTGCGCCCGTCACCGTGCTCGCCATCAACGGCGCGCTGGATGCTTCCAATTTCGAAGAGGTGATCAATAAAGCCAGAGAACTGGTGCAGGCCGGCACGCAGCGCCTGCTGCTCGACCTCTCGGACGTGTCCTTTATGAGCAGCTCGGGGATCGTGGCCCTGCACAGCCTGGTGCTGCTGATGCGCGGCGACCCGCCCCACGACCTCAGTGCCGGCTGGGACGTGTTCCACCAGATCGGTCACGATGTGCGCTCCGGCCGGCAGCCCTACGTCAAGCTGCTCAACCCGTCCCCGCGGGTGTTCGATACCCTGCAGAAAGCCGGCATGGACGCATTCTTCGAAACCTTTACCGACCTGCCCACCGCGCTTGCATCCTTCTCATAACGCACCGTGCGCATGACGAGCCCTCCCCGCTGCGGGGTGCCGCACTGCGGGACGGTCTGCAGTTGACTATCGTACAGAGATTGGTTCGTGTATCAAGAACGGATGTCCGATGGATAAGAACATCATCTCCTCCGTCCCGCTGTTTCAATCCCTGCCGCCGGAAGAAATCGAGCAGCTCGCGCGCGCCATGCAGGAGGTGGAGCTGCCGGCCGGCACCCAGCTTTTCAAAGAAGGCGAGCACGGCAGCACCTTTTACATCGTGCTCTCCGGCCAGGTGGCCATCATCCAGTCGCAGGGCACGGAGAACGAACGTGTGCTGGCCCTGCGCGGGTCTGGCGAGTTCATCGGAGAGATGAGCCTGCTCAACCGCAGCGGCCTGCGCACAGCCGGCGCCCGTACCGCCAGCGACGCCCGCCTGCTGGTGCTCACCCGCCAGGACTTCGACGACCTGCTCTTCCGCTCGCCCACCATCGCCTACGAAATGCTGCACGTGCTCAGCGTGCGCCTCACCCAGGCCCACAGCATCGCCATGCTCGAGATGGAGGAGAAGAACCGCCAGCTCGCCCGGGCCTATGCCGAACTGCAGGCCGCCCAGGAGCAGATCATCCAGAAAGAGATCATCGAACACGAACTGCTGCAGGCGCGCGAGATCCAGCGCAGCATGCTGCCCACCGTCATGCCGAAGGTGAAGGGGTTCGACGTGGGCGCCTGCATCCAGCCGGCCCGCATGGTTGGCGGAGATTTGTTTGACCTCATCCCGCTGGACGCCGATCACCTGGGCGTGGTCATCTGCGACGTCTCCGGAAAGGGCACGCCGGCAGCTCTGTTCATGGCCCTCACCCGCAGCCTGCTGCGCGCCTACGCCTGCCCCGAGGATTCGCCCGAGGAAGTGATCTACAACGTCAACCGCCACCTGCTGGGTATGAACGCCAGGGGGCTGTTTGTGACCGTGATCTACGGGATTCTGGAGCGCAAAACGCGCACATTTCGCTACGTGCGCGCCGGGCACGAGCGCCCCGTGCTGCTGGACCCGGACGGCGGGCTCACCGAAACCCCGATGGGCGCCGGCCAGGTGCTGGGTCTCTTCCCCAGGCCCACCGTGGAGACCCTTACGGTGACCATCCCCCCGGGTCACACGCTGCTGCTGTACACCGACGGCGTGAACGAAGCCCGCAGCCCCGACGGATCCTTCTTCGGCCTGGAAGGCCTGGCCGCGCTGGCTCCCTCGCTGAGCGGCCTCAGCGCTCAGGAAAGCTGCGAGAAGCTGCTCAAAGGGCTGGACCGCTTCCGCGGCACAGCCCCGCAGGCCGATGACATCACCGTCATCGCGCTGCAGGCCCTGCCGTAATTTCTGCTTCCCTGTAAGGAATAAAGAGAATCAGGGGTTAGAAGGATGCGATCGCCTGGCGCTCGTCCTGGAACACCTCCAGGTACATATCGAACCCGGAGAGACGCAGCGTTTCCATGGCCTGCGGCGTGGGCCGCAGCAGCTTGAGGTGCGCCGATTTGTACGTACCGTCCGCCAGGCCTTTGCGCACCGCAGCGTCGTCGCTCTGTTCTTCCGGGCGCAGCAGGTTGTAGATGTGGTGCAGCGTGCGCAGACCTGAACTGCTGATGTAGGTCGCCTGGGAGAGATCGAGCAGCAGATAACGGGCCCCTTCCTGGTAGACCTGATCGGCCAGTGCTTCCAGACGGGCACAGGAGCTGGCGTCCAGGTCTCCCAGCACGCGAATTACCGTCACCGGGACCCGGCCCATTGCCGGGGATGAAGTCACAACCGTACTCGTATTCATGGTAGTCCCTCCTTCTTAGAACAGCCCGGCCGGGCATCATTAATGCGACAATGTACACCCAATTATATCTGATTTGGTCGCCTGCACCCGGCCAGGTTCCCGGGTCTCTATCTCGAAACTGCCGTCCATGATATACTGCCGTTAAGGGATATGGCATGTCATTCGGGGGTGATTTTATCTGTGCGCACGAACGAGCAGTGGCTAAACGATCTGCGCTCCAGCGGCCCGGAGCAGGCTGAAGCCCTGGAAGAGCTGCGTACGCTCCTGCTGCGCGGCTCGCTTTACACCTTCAGCCGCTCACTGGGGCCCGGTTCCGCCTGGAACGGCGAGGAAGTGCTGCGCCTGGCAGAGGACTGTGCCCAGGAAGCGCTGATCGCCATCCTTTCGCACCTGTCCGATTTCCGCGGCGACAGCAAGTTCACCACCTGGGCCTATAAATTTGCCGTCAACTACGCCCTTTCCACCGCGCGCCGCGAGCGCTGGAAGGGCATCTCTCTGGACGAACTCTCACCTCTCAACGACGACTTCGACTGGATATCGTCAGCTGCGCTGCCCGGGAACAGCCCGGCCCAGTCCATCCTGCAGGGCGAGGTCTGGATGGAGATCCGCCGCATTCTGAAAACGGAGCTTACCGACCGCCAGCGCCAGGTGATTAAATGGATGGTTTTCGACGAAGTCCCCATGGATGTGGTCGTCGAACGGCTGGGATCCAACCGCAACGCCGTCTACAAACTGCTTCACGATGCGCGCCAGAAGGTAAAACAGCAGCTCGAAGCACGCGGGTTCAGCACTGCCGAGGTGATCGAGCTGTTCGGAAGTCAGAGGTAAGAAATGCCGCGATTCCTGCACTTATATAAGGGATGATTGGTAAAGATGACGTCGTCTAGAAAAACATTGAACTTACGCAAATGGCTCGAGCAGGTGCAGGAAACCCTGCCGGAGGAGATCTCCTGCTCGGAGTGCTTCGATCTGATCTCCACGTATGTGGATCTGGAGATGGATGAAGAGCCCGCCCAGCAGCGCCTCCCCCTGGTGCACCAGCACTTGAAGCAGTGTCAGGTCTGCCGGGATGAGTACGAGCTGCTCCATGATCTGGCCCTGGGAGAGAAGGAAGGCGCTGTCCCTTCGATAGAGGAACTGCGCCGCCGGATTCAAGGGGGATTGGAGTAATCCGCACCGGTGTTCGGGTTTGTGAAATCACCGTCAGTGGAATGCCGCTGTCAACCCTCGCCCTGGATCAGGGCGAGGGCTTTTTTTATTCCAGGATAGGGCATAGGAGCCAAACGAAAACGGCTATCCCTCCAGCACCGTTGTAAGTGCCTTCTCCCCGGTGGGGAGAGGCTGTGATGAGGGGGGATCCACAGGCCGATTCGACCGGGCATTCGTAACATGCCGTTCAGCGCACCGGGAGGCGGAGCGACAGTACTGCCAGGCACATGAGTGTACGTCAACGTCCTGGCGACCACCCTCACCCAAACCCTCTCCCTGCCAGGGCGAGGGCTTTTTTGCTCCCAAACAAGGAAATATGGACCAGATAACACAGTTCTGCTTCTGGCACCGTCTTATATGCCCTATCCCCGGCGGGCAGAAAAATACAAAATCCGCATAGATGCGCACCATCCGCGCCCTCCGCGTCTCGAACACCCCCGCAGTCAATAAATGAGAAAAGATAAAACCCAGGTAAGAATCCCGGGCCGGCGGTTACTTACAGATACAACTGCCGTGCGGGCGCTTAACCCGCCCGGCCGGTCGAAGCCGGGCCACCGCAGCGGGGAAAGAATGAGTCCAGTTTAAGAGGGAGGTGAATGTGAGCAGATTCTTCCGGGCAAAGAACCGGGCACTTTTTCTGATCCTGACCGGTGTCCTGGTGGTCGCCGGCACCGGGTTTGGATTCATCAACGCCGGCGGCCTGGCCGCGCTGCAGGGCCCCCGCCCCTCCGCCCCCTTCGATGAAGACATCATCGAACACGGCGGAGAATTGTTTTTAACGGGCCGCGAGATCTTCCGCTACGACACCTTCGGCGATGAAGTTTTCTGGGGCGACACGCTGCAGCTCCACCAGGCCATCCAGGGAGAGCAGTTCGGCGGCGTTGGCCCGGGCGTCAGTCCGAACACAGCGCTGGCCGCCGGCCTCAAAGTGGATGTCGACGCGCTTCCGCAGCCTCTCCTCCGCCGCATCCAGCGCGGCGAGGTGGATCTGGATGACCCCGCCGTCACCCTGGCGCTGTTAAAGCTGAACGCCGTGGTCGGGGTCACCGGTTTCTTTAATGAAGAGGGCACCCTGCGCTCCGTCGGCATCCAGTGCGCCCTGTGTCACTCCACGGTAGACAACTCCTTTGCTCCGGGCATCGGCCACCGGCTGGACGGCTGGGCCAACCGCGACCTCAACGTGGGCGCCATCATCGCCCTGGCTCCCAACCTGTCGCCCTTTACCGAACTGCTCGGCGTGGATGATGATACCGTGCGCGCCGTACTGAACAGCTGGGGGCCGGGCAAGTTCGACGCAGAGCTCATCCTGGACGGGAAAGCCTTTCGACCGGACGGGGAATCCGCCGCCACCCTGCTTCCTCCTGCCTTTGGCCTGGCGGGCGTCAACCTCCACACCTGGACGGGTTGGGGATCGGTCACCCACTGGAACGCTTTCGTCGCCAACCTGGAGATGAGCGGGCAGGGCACGTTCTACGACCCGCGCCTGAACGACCCCGAGAAGTTCCCCATCGCAGCCGCAAACGGCTTCGGAAACCTGCGCAGCGACCCAGACCTGATCACGTCCAAACTGGCCGCGCTGCACTTCTACCAGCTCGCCATCCCGGCCCCCGCGCCCCCCGCTGGCAGCTTTGACCCCCAGGCCGCAGCACGCGGCGAAGCGCTCTTCAACGGAAAAGCAGACTGCGCCCGCTGCCACGTCCCGCCGCTGTACACCGAACCAGGCTGGAACATGCACACCGCTGAAGAGATCGGCATCGACGATTTCCAGGCCATGCGTTCGCCCGATGAGCATTACCGTACTGCGCCGCTCAAAGGATTGTGGACCCACACCAGAGGCGGTTTCTACCACGACGGACGCTTCGAAACCCTGATGGACGTGCTGAACCACTACGATGAGCACTTCGATCTCGGTCTCACGCAGCAGGAAAAGCAGGACCTGGTCGAATTTTTGATGTCGCTGGGAGAGGATTGAGCGCATCCCGTCAGGCGCTCTGCAGCATCGGGTTTCCATTCCCCCATATCGTTGCTCCGGCGGCTGCACTGCTGGATAAGAACACGCTGTTGACGGTGGGGTCGTTAACGGTTCTGGGGCTGCCCCTCCTCTTAGGCAGCCCCAGATACCTCCTTTGGCAACTCTTTCCGCTCTTGGCCGCCTTCTACCGGAAGCACGCCCTCTATCCCCGGAAAATTTTGCGCGCTCCCCGGTAGAAGGACGACCGGTCGAGCAAGACCTTCACAGCGAGACCCATCCAACCTTCGGAGAATTGCCAGTAGTGTAACGGATAGGTCTGCTTTTGTCTTTGGACAATATAACCGAAACTTAACCACTTCTTTTTGGATAACTTGCCCAATTGTCCTGTATATGTAGAAAAAAGCGGGGGTTTACTGCCGCGGACGGCCGACGGGCTGGCCCATACGGTGGATATACAGGGCGAGCTGCAGTGCCAGCCGGGTTTCGGGGTCGTCCAGGTCCTGGTTCAGAATGCTGGCGATGCGCTCCATGCGGTAGAGCAGGGTGTTGCGGTGCACGTACAGCGCCTCGGCCGTCTGCGTAAGGTTGCCGTTGTGCTTGAAGTACGCTTCCAGTGTTCGCAGCAGCTCCTGGTGGTTCTCCTGCGCCAGCAGCGGACCCAGGGTCTCCTCTTGAAAAGCGATCAGCTCGGGGTTGTGCTCGATCTGCAGGAGCAGACGGTAGATGGAGAGGTCGGGGTAGTACAGCGGGCGGTCTTCTTTCAGGCGGCGCGCCATTTCCAGTGCCTGGCCGGCCTGGCGGAAGGAAATACGCCAGCTTCCGATCTCGGCTGCGGGGCTGCCCACCCCGCAGCGCACCGGCACCTGCGGATACTCACGCTTCCCCTGGGCGATCACTGCCTTCGCCAGTTCCACGGCCGGGCCGGCGCGCGAATCGTCGGGCGGTACCTGGCAGATGCAGATCACCTCGCTGGCCATCGGGCTGACGATCACCCGCAGGCGCAGGTTGGCGACTTCGGTGTTGACCAGGGTCTCCAGGCGCCGGCGGGAGGGCGTGTTCTGCCCATCCCAGGCAAAGCGCAGGACCACGTGTGCCTGGTCCAGTTCCAGCCCCATGTTCTGCACCCACAACGCCGCGTCGCGCGGCGCCAGGCTCTCTTCCAGGATCGCGGCCAGCAGGTCGCCCCCCAGCCGTTTTTTCATCTCGCGCACGGCCTTGTGGCGCGACATATCGGTGGCGCATATCATGCTCCCGTGCCAGACGACCAGGCGGTCCAGCTCATCCAGATGCTCCTGACGGGTGATGAGTGACAGATAGCCGCGTGCCATCCCGGCTACGGTGATGGGCATGACCAGGCGCTTCAACCCGCCGGGTATTTCCTGATAGATGGCTTCAGCGTTCCGGCCGGCCTTCTTCCGGTCGAGGAGCGGCTCCGGCAGGCTGCCCAGCGGCCGCAGGGTCTCCAGCACCTGCTCCCAGACCGGCTCCAGCTCTGCAGACGCGCAGGCGGCCAGTATCCCACCGCGCTTATCCTGAATGAGCACGCCCCGCCCGCAGATCTCGGTCATCGCCTTCGCCAGTCCCTCCAGGCCTGCTCCCTCCGCTTCCAGCGCCGAAAGCTGGGTGTGGATGCGCACCCCCCGCTCCACCAGGGCTGCGCGCTGGTTGATCAATGCGGTCAGCATCATGCGCTGCGCGGAGGCCAGGTTTTCCCTGCCGGATACGCGCGCCACCGGCAGGCCGGGTGGGATCTCCAGACCTCCCGGAAGCGCAGGGCCCAGCAGCACGACCGCTGCCGCCTGGCGGCTGGCTGCCTGCTGCAGCAGCTCTGTGCTGGCATGTTCAGCAGGAAGCAGCAGGACATCGCTGCGCTGCACTTCGCCGGGCGAAGTGACAACCCATTGAACGGGCTGCGAGCGCTGCTGCTCGCCAGATAACCATTCGACCGGTTCTGCGAACGTCAAACGAAAGACATCAGACAGAGAGGGAAATTCTGCATTCATGGTCCTAACGGGGGAACGGACAAGAGGTGCTGTCAGTTGTTGAGTTTACCACAGCCCGGGCGGAAGGTGGGAGCGCTGGCGCTCAGGATGCTGTGAGGGGTAAGGCTCGTCCACCAGCGCATGGCGCCGCTGGACATCTGGGGAATCCACGTGTTGCGTGGTAAGATTGATACGAAGGCCCAAAACCCAAAAGTAATAATCTGGCCACCTCACCCGGTGGCAAAAAAATCACGCAAAAGGGAGATTCTGCATGGAACTCACCGCTGAACTGCGCCAGCAGCTCCTTAAATTTCAACGCACAGAAATTACCGAATATCACATCTACAACCGTCTCGCCCAATCGATCCGCTCCCCTCAAAACCAGCAGGTGCTGAAACAGATCGCAGACGAAGAATTAAAGCACTACGAAACGTTCAAGTCCTACACCAGACAGGATGTGGAACCCGACCGCCTGCGTGTCAATTTCTATTACCTGATCAGCCGCATCTTCGGTTTTACCTTCGGGATCAAGCTGATGGAGCGCGGCGAGGAGAAATCCCGCGCGAATTATCTGCAGGTTGGCGGGGAAATCGAAGAACTCGCCGTACTGGCGAGCGAGGAAGACGCTCACGAAGAAGCGCTGATCGAAATGCTGGATGAAGAGAGTCTGCGCTATGCTGGCTCGATCGTACTGGGATTAAACGACGCCCTGGTGGAGCTGACCGGCGCGCTGGCCGGTTATACCCTGGCGCTGCAGAACACACGCCTGATCGCCCTGACCGGGCTGATCACCGGCATTGCCGCAGCGCTCTCGATGGCAGCCTCCGAATATCTCTCCACCCGCTCAGAAGATACCGATAAAAACCCGCTCAAAGCGTCGCTGTACACCGGTGCGGCTTACATTCTCACCGTAGCCGTGCTCATCCTGCCCTATCTGCTGTTTCCGAATTATTACCTGTGCCTGTTCCTCGCCCTGACGGCTGCGGTGGTAATCATCGCCGTATTTAATTACTACATCTCGGTCGCCCGGGATGAACCCTTCCGCCAGCGGTTTCTCGAGATGGCCGGCGTCAGCCTGGGGGTGGCTCTCTTCAGCTTCGGCCTGGGCTACGTGATCCGCACCTTCCTGGGCGTTGATGTGTAATTCCCGCAAACGGAGCGCGTTCCCGGTTTGAACCACTGAGACGCTGACATTTGATGAAGCGCTGGAGGCAAATTCTCCAGCGCTTCATTCATTTCGGTTTATCCGCGTTCGCAGCGCCCGGGATGCGCAGCACCATCTTCCCCCGCATCAGCGGATGCGCACCAGCCATCCGCTGATGAACCCGATCAGGCAGAAGGGGATCATCCCGTATGCGGCGGGAGCCCAGCCCAGGCGGCTCACCAGGTCGGCGAACAGGACCGGTCCAATGAGCTGGCCGGCGTACTGCCCGACCATGACCACCGCCAGGCCCAGGCCAGCCAGCTCCGGCCGGCGCATGAGCTCCGGCGCCGCCGCGAACACCACGCTCGGCATTATCCCCAGCAGCAGTCCCTGGAAGGCCATAACGATCACGACCTGCTGCCAGCCGGTAACCTTGAAGGGAAACAGCAAAAACACGGAAAAAGCCAGAAACGGCAGGCTGAACAGCAGCCGGCGCGTCCCAATGCGGTCAGAGAGCCAGCCGGCAAACGGTGCAGACCCCAGCACCACCATCGTGGCAATGCTGGCAAGGAAAGATGCCTGAATCAGCGGGAACCCGCGCACTTCATTCAGGAATGTGGGGTAATAGGTTGACAGCCCGATTGAAGCCAGGTTGAAGCAGGTGAAGTTCAGCCCCAGCAGCCAGATATCGCGGTTTTTCAGGGCCTGCAGCATCGAAGGCCGGGGCTCAGCGTGTGAAGTTTCGTGTTCCAGATCCGGCGGGCGGCGCACCAGCAGCCCAAACGCAACCATGATAAGCAGGGTATATCCGGCACCCAGCCACCAGACTGAACGCCAGCCAAGCGCTGCAGTCATCGCCGGTGCCAGGTTGAAGATCACCAGCATACCGACCGGCACCCAGGTCGCCCAGATGCCCATCGGGCCGCCCTGGCGCTCGCGCGGAAACCACATGGCGATCGTCGCCGGGGCTATCACGGCCATCAGGCCCATACCCAACCCTTCCATCAGGCGGCTGGCGATCAGTATCTCCACGCTTCCCGACAGCGCTCCGATTACCGACCCGGCGGCGATGCTCCCCAGCGAAAGCAGCCCGGTCAGCTTTGGCCCCAGGCGCTGCAGGATCATCCCCGCCGGCAGGGCCAGCGCCAGCCCGACCAGCGCGATGGACGACATCAGCGTTCCAGCCTGGGTCAGGGTCAATCCCAGTTCACCAGCCAGGGACGGCAGGATAGGAGGGACTTTGAACTGATTGAGCGGCGCAGCCACGCTGGCCAGATACACCACCCACAGGATCACCCACGCGTAAGGCTGCACAGCCGGAACGGCCTGCTCCGCTGTATGCTGTTTTTCAATCAAGTGCACCATTCCTTTCTGCCCAGAAAATGCAGCGGGTTGATTATAAAATGAACGAGGATTTGCTGGCGAAGGCAAACCCTCGTTCATATCGTTACGGAGAAACAGGGTCAGTTTTTACCGTACTCCCGGCCGGCCCGGAACAGGGCGTGCAGGTTCTCGGGTTCGGCGTCGTCCATCACCGCGCCGTTGGAAAGGGCGTAACCACCGTCCTGTCCTACGGTGTCGATCAGGCTCTTGACGCAGTCTTCCACCTGCTGCGGGGTTCCGGCTTTCAACAGCGAAGCGGGGACGTTTCCGGCGAAGGCAGAGTATCCGCTGAAGCGCTTCTTCACCTCGACCATATCGGTCTGGTCGAAGAACCAGATCATCTTGCCCGCCGGCAGGTCATCGTCGACGATATCGTCCAGGCGCGAGTTGTAACCGCCCTCGGCGAACAGGTACGGTACGCAGCCTTCGGCAATGATGCCCTGGAGGACAGCCTTCAGCGATGGCCAGTAGAAGGTCTTGAAATCCTTGTCCGACATGAACCCGTCCGCGCCCTTGTGCAGCGGGATGAAGACGATCGGGTTCTTGTTGACGGTTGAGGAGCGCACGGCCATCTCAGTAGCCATCGGGACCAGGTGATCCAGCGCAGCGAGCAGCTTCTTCGGCCGGCGGAACATATCGAGCATGATCGGGCGGGTGCCGCGCAGAGTGTCGCCCAGGATGTCGAAGGGCGCCTTGGTGAAGCCGCCCGTGAACGGCACGATGCCATACTGGGTGATCGAGGCCTGGTCAATCGCCAGGCAGGCCTGGAACCACTCTTCCGTGGCCTCACTGGCTTCGATCAACTTCTTGAAGGACTCGCGCACCGGCGGGAGGCTGACCGGCACCATGAAACCGCCCAGGAAAGGCAGCTCCAGGATGTCGGTAAACGGCGACATCATGGTCCAGGGCTCCAGAGCGCCGAACACGCGCGGCAGGTACTTGCGCATGAAGAAGTTCGAGGGGTCGATGAGGAAGTCGTCGTACTCGTCCGCCGTCATGTATTCTCCCTCGATGCACTGGTACGGTGAGGTGTCGGACACGCCGTGCCCTGCCCAGTGATACAGCTTATAGTCGAGGATCTCGAACAGTTTGCCGCTGCCGTAGATCAACGCGCTCGCCAGGTTGTCGGGCTGGAAATCGGTGTGATATTTTTTGAGGGCGTATCCCAGCCGCTCGTAATTATAGGTTGCGTCTTTGACGGTCACACCGGCGTAGGCAAAGGGGAAAAAGCCGATGTTGAGGAGGATCGGGATGCGCGCCGGTTTCTTAAGCTGAACGACGTCTTTGATCGCCTGCACCCGCTCTTTATATGTCTTTTCAGCCTCCGGTGTGGCAAAATTCACGCCTTCGGCGGCGGCATACGTGGCAAAGCGGGCCTCAAATTTCTCATCCGGGGTTAGTTTAGACCATTGGGCGTCCATCTTAGTTCACTCCATACCACTTTCTGGCGAGATTGACGGCGGTCATGGCGTCCTGGCCAAAGGCATCGGCCCGGGTGTATTCGCGAATCTGCTCGTCGATCTGGCCCCCGCCAATCATCACTTTCACATCGTTCAGGCCGGCATCCTTCAGGGCCTCCACCGTAGCCTTCATCGGGTCGTAGGCCAGGGTCAGGAAGCCGCTCAGACCGACCACTTTTGCTCCCGTCTCTTTGACGGCATCGACGAATTTGGCCGGCGGCACGTCTACGCCCAGGTCGGTGACCTCGAAACCATTGATTTCGAGCATGAAGGCGACGATATCCTTGGCAATGTCGTGGATATCGCCCTCAACGGTGCCGATCACGACCTTGCCCAGTTTCTTCTGGGTGGCTTCTCCCTCCAGGCGCGGTTTGATCACCTCGGTGATGCTGGAGAGCATCTCGCCGGCCAGGATCAATTCAGGGATGAAGACCTCTCCCTTCTCGAAGCGCTGGCCAATGATTTCCATGGCCTCGCGGCAGGAATCGAGGACGGCCATCGGTGCGACGCCCTCATCCAGAAGGCGGTTCGCAATCTGCAGCGCATCCTCTTCCCGCATCTCGGTAATGGCCTCAATCAGTTCTTTTGACATGGGTGTAATTCTCCTTCATAGGTTTAGAATGGACCTCTCGGCGAGAACGGATCGAATACGAATACGCCAGAAATGAATCAGCTCACAATTACGAACTGCGTCTGTCCTCCTTTCTTCCCCTGATTTTTCTGGCCGCGGTATGCCGGTGAGGTGCTGCGGCTGTTCAAAAGGTATACACAGTGCCGCGTTATGCGGCGGGCGGGTCAAAGAGCCCTTTGCGTGAGGCGCGGATGAAGTTCAGGCAGTGGTTGTCCTGACCAAGCAGCAGTTCCGTGGTCCGGATCGCGGCCTGGATGTCCCGGTCCAGCGGGTCCAGGATGGCGCTGTCCAGACCGTAGGCCATGGCCAGGCTGAGGAAATAGCGGTTGATAAACGAACGCGCCGGCAGGCCAAAGGAAATGTTGCTCAGCCCGATGGTCAGGTGTGCCTCCGGGAACTCCGCGCGCACACCGCGCATGGTTTCCAGGGCCACCAGAGCGCTCTTCGAGTTCGTCGAAAGGGTCATCGCCAGCGGGTCGATATACAGGTTGGACTCGGACACCCCGCAGGCGCGCGCTTCGGCCACCACCGACCGGATTACCTCCATACGCTTTTCGCTGGTCTCCGGGATTTTCTTGTCGTCCATGGCCAGGGCGATCACCGGGCAGCCATACTCGGCGGCGATGGGCAGGATGCCCTGCAGCCGCTCGGGCTCGCCGCTGATCGAGTTGATCATCGGCGTCTTATTCACTTTTGTGATCACTGCGCGCAGCGCGGCAGGGTTGGCGCTGTCCAGACACAGGGGCGTATCGACGGCCGCCTGGATGGTGTCGATCAACCAGGAAAGGTCATCCGCCTCCTGGCTGGGGTGCGTTCCGGCGTTCACGTCCAGCCAGTCCGCTCCGGCCTCGGTCTGCCTGCGGGCCAGGTCGGCGATATATTCTGCGTCGCGCTCGGCAATCGCCCGGGCGACGCGTTTGCGGGTACCGTTGATTTTTTCTCCAATAATTTTCATCACTTACTCCAGAGTCAGAATTTTCAGGCGGGGAAGAGCATCCCCCGCGCAAACTGGCGGCTGAAGCCGGGCTCGATGGTCAGTTCGAGATAATGCGCTCTGCGGGCGATCTCCTGCGCTCGCTGGCGAGCTGCCCTGGAGATCAAAATCCAGCGGGCGCCGACCGCCGCGGCGTTGCCTACCTGGCGGTAGCGCGCCCGGGGGAGATCGGGGAACAGACCAATGGCGACCGCGCTCTGAATATTAATGAAAGAGCCAAACGCGCCGGCCACGATCACCTCCTGAACGGCTTCAGGGGGCGTCCCGGTGGCTTCCAGGAGCACCTTCAAACCGGCGTGGATCGCGCCTTTCGCCAGTTGAATCTCATTGACATCGTTCTGCGTGATCACGATCTCGCGCCCGCTGCCGCTCTCCTGCGCCGGCACGAGCACGAACTCCGGCCCCTGTTCTCCTTCCTGAACCTCCGGCCGCTCGCGCTGGAAGCGTCCATTTTTATTCAGGTAGCCCGCGCGGTACAGTTCGGCCACCGCGTCCAGAATGCCCGAGCCGCACAGCCCCACCGGCGGCTCGTGGTCAATGGTGGTTAAGGTCAGCCGGCCGTTTTCGATGCGCACCTTTTCGATCGCCCCCGAGGCAGCGCGCATGCCGTCACGGATATGTGCACCCTCGAATGCCGGCCCCGAAGCACACGAAACCGAGGTCAGGTGGTCGCTGCCGGGGATGCGCAGGCTGATCTCGGTGTTGGTGCCGATGTCCAGGCCAATGGTCACCTTGCTGCTCTCGTCCAGCTCGCAGGCCAGCAGCATGGCGACGTGATCGGAGCCGACAAACCCGCCAATGATGGGCGGGATGTGCACCCTCGCGCCCGGAGCCATGTCCAGATCCAGCTCGGCAGCCGGCACATCCAGCGCCTCGCTGGCAGCGGCCACATACGGCGATTTGGCGAGCTGTTTCACCGGGAACTTCAGCAGCAGGTTCGACATGGCCGTGTTGGCCACCACGCAGCCATCCACAACCTGCTCTCGCCTGGCGCCCGCCTGCCTCAGCAGATCGCCCAGCATCCCGTTCAGCGCTTCGCGCACTTTCCCGGCCAGCACCCGGCCGCCTTCGGGGCTGCGCACGGCATAGTTCAGACGGCTGATCACATCTTCGCCGTAGCTGATCTGCGGGTTGGGCGCGCCGGCCGAGCCCAATACTTCACCTGTGCACAGGTCTACCAGGTGGGCGGCGATCTTGGTCGTACCCAGGTCTACGGCATATCCCAGCGGTTTTTCGCCGTGCGGCCGCACCGCCAGGATCTCCCCTCTGCGCAGGTAAGCGGTCACCTTCCAGTCGTTTTCTCTCAGCGTATCCGGCAGGCTGCGCACCAGCGCTGAGCTGGCGGTCACCTCATCTTTCACGCCCTGGGCATGCAGTGCATCTCGCAGGCGCGTCAGGTCAGACCGCAGGTCCTGCAGGGCGGCCGGTTCGAGCTGCACGTCCACCGCATCGATAAAAGGATCCGGTGGGAAAGTCTTGAGACTGCTTTCCACCTGCAGCCGCTGGCCGGTCAGCATGGATTCTTTCGGCAGGTGCAGCCGGACATCGCTCAGAATCTGGGCCCCGCAGGCCAGGCGGTAGCCGCGCTGCAGATCTTCTTCGGTGATCAAAAATTTCTCGTTCGGCTTCACCGGAGAGAGGCAGCCCTCCACCAGCACCACCTGACACTGCCCGCAGCTCCCATTACCGCCGCAGGCTGTGGTCAATTCAATGCCTGCCTGGCGCGCGGCTTCCAGCACCGTTGTCCCCTGCAGCACCTTTACCCGCTTGCCCACAGGTTGAAACTGCACCTGGAAATACTTTTCTTCAGCCATTGTCCACCTGTATGGAAAATTAATTGCCCGGTACCGGTGTTGAATTTTTGAAATCGAGGTAAGAGATTTTGTTCCCTGGCGGCACGACCAGGAAGTCCTGGTCCCAGGGTCCGGTGAGCATTTTCAAAATCAGTTCGTTCGATCCGGGGAGGATTTCAAACTTCAGATTAAATTTCTCGGCCGTTTTACGGGCATGCTCTACATAGCGCTCCTGGTCATCCCGTCCGGTGTCGATATAGGCCAGGCGGGTGTAGTTTTTAAGCATGGTGCGCATTAACTGGCCGGCGCGCTTCTTGCCGTACTGGGCCACCATCCGTTCGTATTCGTCAAACGGTGTGTCGGCGACTTCGATCCAACCTTTGGTGAGGTAGTAGGTTCCCGGTTCTTTTTTGGCCTGGGCCCTGTAGGCCTGCGGTGATCCCAGGAAGATGGCAATACAGTCGTCCACACGTGGCACCACCAGTGTACAATCGCGCGATTCCAGGCCAACCACCGCCAGTGAACACAGCCCGTAGCCAAGCAGCAGGGTATCATTAAAGCGACAGGAGGCGTCAACAGCCTCCTGCAGTCGATTTCTCAAATTGTTGGGGTTGAGGTGCAGCCCAAAGTCGAGGAGCTCATAGTCCATCCCGGCCGGCATAAAAGGGCGCAGCTCCTCGAGCACCGTCGCGCAGGCAATAACTTTTGTTCGCTTCGGATCCATTAAGTTTCCTGCCGTTAATTACTATAGTTCTATAGGGAAGTATGTAATATAGTGTATACTTGGGCACAGGCCCTGTCAATATGACGAGTGTCACCTTTCCACAAAATTTCAGGAACCAATGCAGCAAAAAATAAACACTGCACCACGTCAGCGCGAAACGATTGACCGGAACTCTTTCGAGCCGGCCTACTTACAACTGGCGAACATCCTGCGCAGGCAGATCGCCCGCGGGCAGTACCGCCCCGGCGACCAGCTCCCTTCCGAAGCCCAGCTGTGCCAGATGTACGGCATCAGTCCGATGACGGTGCGCCGTTCCATCAACCTGCTGTCCGATATGGGAGTCGTCAGCACGGTCAAAGGTCGCGGCACCTACGTCAAAGGGCTGGAGCTGAGCACTGCCAACTTCGACCTGCAGCGTCTGGAAGCCCTGTTCGACACGGATATCGACGGCAGGATCCAGCTCCTGGATGTGCGCATCGTTTCGGCGG